>Ga0116229_10006555_pt1 | contig 18685 bp, 14 predicted proteins | sample S1TSphgellanicum_3_FD_87313 | JGI IMG/M metagenome (GOLD analysis project Ga0116229, IMG submission 87313) | Host-associated microbial communities from peat moss isolated from Minnesota, USA - S1T2_Fc - Sphagnum magellanicum MG | ecosystem: Host-associated > Plants > Peat moss > Unclassified... | reverse complement strand
GTTCATTAAAACATGTATGATGTGTGTATAAATTGGATGAAATATTTTCATGTATACGTAAATGAAAAGATTTCATCCCAATTATACATGCATCATATGCATGACATTTGTGTGTAAAATATAAAAACCCATGAAAGAACAATTTTCACAATACTTCCATTACAAAATTTTCGGATGGGAAGTTTGTGATGAAGATCACATTAACTTATGATGCTTCCAATTCAAACTCATTGAGTTTCAACAAATTCATTCATTCGGTGATTGAACAAAACAAGGTAGGCAAGTATGTCATAAGTGGGTAGGGTAGGTAGGTAGGTTGTTGAAGTAAGTGCATATAAATTTTTTAAACATATAGCATAACGTGTGACAACATATATACTAGCATGATCCAAATGTTTTCATGATAGTTCCACATGTGGTTATGTACTCACCACACATGAATTAATAATAATTCACTACAAGCATAACCCAGCCTAACCTATGTCAACTAGGTAGTATAGGCTCAATTAATAGGCTAGTTAGATATATTAAGTACACTAGGTAGGTAGCTTTGGCTCACACTTAATCAATGTCAAAATAATATGGCTAATTTAACTAAGCCCCAGGCATTTTAATAAAAATTTTTTTGTTTATCCTTTTTTACTAGATGTCTAGATTGACACCTAGTCAAAAAGGTCACTTTAATAAAATATATTAATTAAAGTAATACATTTTTTTCATGCCCCATGCTTTTAATCAAGGTCATTACCTTTGGTCAATGCAAAATTTTAGTCAAATTGAATCTTCTAAATAAAATATGTTTTTATATAATGGGGATTGTTGATTTTTTCAAATTCATATCTAAAAGCTGAAAGTTTAAGCTTTTGTAAGAGATTATTATTTTTTCAAATCAAAGGTGTATAATGCAACTCCAAATGATTATTAACCATATGAAATGGTTTGTTGATGTATTTGTGGGGATGCCTAGGTCTTGGAACAACACAAATATCTTACATTTGTCCCCAATTTACTATAAGGTTGTAAAAGGTGATTTCTTCAATGAGTAAAATTTGCATGAAGGCATCAAACCATACATTATCAAGGAAAAGGGCTATCCCATGGTGCACTTTCACAAACAAATAAAAGGTCGACTTTTTGTTCTTGGAACATTGTTCAAGAAACAACTATGTTTACTAGAATTGTAGTTTAAAATATTTTTGAAATTTTTGAAGAAAACCTTTTGAAAATTGTTGATCAACTTGAATTTGCATGTGTTTTTCCACCCAAACATGGTGATTTGTTACTATATGTTACACAACATGATTTTGAATGGCAAAAAAAATGACATTGATGGAGTGATGCATCAACTGAAGGCAAAAAATGTGTTAGAAATAAGGGAAGGTGTGAGGATAACCATACAACAAAAGATACAAGGTGATTAGGTAAATGAAATTAATATTAAATATGCATTGCAAAGGGGGGAAATATTTTGGGTCAATCAACACATTGCAATAGAATAATATCTAAGGAATCGTAGACAACAAATTGTAAATGCCATGCATGAATGTTTAAAATGTTGTTTTTTCAAATCATGAACATATGTTATGAGCTTTGCAATGCATGACAACTAGACTTCAAATGTGATCGGAATGCATACTAAAATGGAAGCTCGAACATTTATATCACTTCATTTCTTTTGAACATTATATTGTTCATATTCACTTAGTAACTACAAGTCATTACTTGATCTTTCTAAAGAACATGGTAAGTCAATCGGTGGAAGAATTAGGGTTTGATCCTTTATGAACATATGACACATAGTTGTGTTCAAATTTGACAACACATTGACCATCTTTCTGCTCATCTTGTGCACCTTCTTATCTTTCAACTTGAAATAGTGCAATTATTCCTTGAACATATGATCATGAAACTTTAGACAACATTTTTCAATTTGAAACTAAATGATGTTTATTTTTGTCCATTGCATCCGCAAGCATCTTGGTATTTATATTTGTAAATTCAATGACTAAATAGAATTGTTGTATTTAAAAGAAACTCTACTATCTTGTCAATTGTAAGTGTTGTAAAATGTCAACGAAATTAATGATAAGAAGCAACTAGTTATTGTTTAAGAGAAGCTTTATCGATTTTTTGGATAAGTCCACCAAACGTACAATTCTTCTACCTTGAATGTTAACAACTTGATCTTGAAAGTTTTGTACGTTGGGTTAAAACACACTAATAGGAGCCAAAAAAAATGTTGAAAATCTTTGAAATTTTCAAATTATAGCATATGTGTTTTAATTTTGACATTTAAAAATTATGTTAATCATTGCAAATTGTGTTGAATGATTAATATGGATGTTGAGGAATTCAAATTAAAAATTCATTAAATTTAATTTTGGGCTCTAAATTTAGTAAAAAACTTTTGAACTTGAAGAAATGTTGTGTTATAAATAATCAATTTTGCAAAGGATTAGAATAAAAAAAAATTTAAATAAAGAGATTTTAATGTTAAAAAATCTAGACAATAGTAAACTAATATTCACACTAAAAAAAATTCACAATTGAAAAGTTATGGAATTTCAATGTGTATGTTTCAAATTTCTAAAATTCCAAAAGTCCTTTACCACATGTAAATGGGGTGTAATGTACATGACATATAGAACAAAGTTGTAACTTATGATAGAAGAAATTAAAACTTAAAATAGTTAACATATTTTAGTATGATTCAAAATTATGATAATTTTTCAAAATGAAACGTAAAATTTAATAAAATCTTCACACTTTGAAAAATTCATATTTCTTCAACAATGGCATGTCATATTCCATTTATTCAACAAAAAATCATATATTGGGACAATTATATGTATTTTTACCAACAGGTTGCAAAAGGTTTCATTCAAAAATATCTTCATACCAAAAAGTGAAAAATATTTTAAAAATATTCATAGTCCTTTTATAAAGTGATCATGTTAGTTCCTATAAATGTGTTTTGACCCCATTATCTTGTGGTTGTAATTTTTTTTTTTCATCATATGTTTCTTGTGCAAGTTTATAAACTTCAACCCCTTTTACATTCACATCTTTAGTATGTAAGGGAACATTCACAACCTTCTCCCTTGGAATGTTTCAATCAATTTGTAATTTTTTTGGGTCTAAAAGACAAACACCAAAAACAAGTGTGATTCCTAATACCTTTATGATAATTTGGAATTTTTTTACAGTTAGAATTGACCAAGTTCCATTTATGTTTACACATGATGTCATTTCTTGGAATCTTGAGGTTTCTTTTCTTTCATAGTTTGTCAATATTTTTTTCTTAACCAATGTTGCATTGTAGGTATCATTTGTGCTCTTGGATGAACAAGTGCCTTCAAAGTGTTGTGTTTTACATGTTTACAAAAAAGGAGTGCTAACATTTCATTATGTTCCAATTGATGTGTCATTGCCAAGGAATCATAGCTTCTCCACCATTACACCCCATTTTGTCATCACCTTGACCTTTTCCTTGACCTACTAATCTACCTACGAACGAGCACGAGTTTGCAAATTTACTTGTGAGTTTAAAATGTGAAGCCATCATTGCACCAACTTGCAAACTTGTTTGTGAATTTGTGCTTGCACTTGCTTGTAGATGTGTCTATTAGCTTGCATTAGAACATGAAGCCAATGCTATGGAATGACATCACACCCTTGACACTGCGCTATTTTGCCATTCTTGTTTTGGAATTGCTAGTTTTAACATTGTTGATAAAGGCTTGCAAAAGTGAAAATCTAGGATTTTGAATTAATTTTAACATTACACCTTATTTCATACCATTTTGCTAGCACATAATGATAGACATGGTGTGAGATCACTAGGCACGAAATCCCTTTCATTCTTCAAAAACATGTGTGAAAACCCTCCCATTTGTAGATCATGAGGTGTAAGAGGGGGAGGGTTCTCACACACATACTTTTTAAGAATTATGGGTTGGATCCCACACATACATATAGGTGTGAATTCCCTCCTTTTTGCTAGGAGAGCTCCTCACAAATAGAAGGTGCCTTCCACATGATACACATAAAAAAATTGAGAAAAATTCCTAGTGTATTTGAAGGGCATTTTTATATCTAGGAAAGTGCGATCTTATGCATAAGTAGGCATATAAACTCTCTTCCTTCTACACCTCCTGATTTATGTTTAGGCTCATGATAACCTGTTTTTTTTATGGATAAAGGCCACATATGGTGAGTTGTGACTTAGAGCAGCTAGAGCAACTAGTGCTTAGTGTGTGACCTAGCACAAAATATTTGTCACATCCAAGTTTAGTTCTTTAAATAAAACTGGGACTGCAAATAGGTGGGAACTACTAATAGCAAACCACCTAGACCAATCATTTTCGTTGGCCAATCGGAAACAAGGAAGGAGCAGCAGTCAGATCCTATTTATTAAACTCTTCATAGCTGTCAGATCATATTATTAGGCTGTGCTGTGCCATTTACCATGATCAGCATTCCGTGACAAAATGCTGGGCCAAAACCATTTTGCTAAGCTAGAACAGCATGTTTTGACTTTTCTTCGTCTAATTCTATTCTGCTAGGCCACATACTCAGCACCATTGGAGCTGCTCTTCTGGTAACATTTGGGTCTGGTCTCTCTTCTCGGAAATGCCTGCAGGCTGGAACCTTACCCTACATGGGTTTAGGGCTTAGAACAGGGTGGCTTTAGGGTTTGGGGTAGGGGGGGGGTTAGGGTTTGGGGATCAAATGGCACTCCTGCGAAGACACTTTCACCCGCTTGAACAGCATAGCGAATGAGGAACGCAAGAAGGCAGAAATGACGACGGCAGCAGGAGCAGCAGCCAGCCTTGCGGTTGCATTCGGCTCGGAGCTGCGGACGGAGGAGAGCAAGGGATCATATTCCTTGTCCTCATCGACATCATTTGCTCGTCCGTTGATGGACATGCCAGTGGTGCAGCAGCGGCTGAAAATTGACGCCCGGAGAGGAGTGGTACGCATCAATGGCTTGGCTCAGCTATTTCATCTGCCAAAATCTGGCTCCGCCAACAAGAGAATGCAGGTATCTTTTGTGTTTTTCTATCTTTATATACCCCACCCTTTCTCGCTGAACAAATTAGGGTTCGAGACTTGCGTTGTGATGTTTCATTGAGTTTGATGCATCTCGAGAGGCGCATTTGCATGCCGCCCATGCAATGTGGGAACCAGTGATAACGCCATACTTTTCTCCCTGGTCGTCTGTGGAATTCTGCCATTTCTTTGGTGCCGAATGTGGAGCAAATCAGTTGCACAATCAACTGATTCCATTGAGCTTTTTGTGGCTCTTGCAGCCAAGAGCTGTTTTTTTTTCACCATTCAGGGTGAATTGATATGCCAGGCTGATTGTGTTGTAAGAATGGTGACCTTACAAACAAAGTTTGAGTTAGCACACAATTTACGGTTTTGTGTGTCTGGTCTTGACCATAGTTGAACGAGAGAAATGCTCCCTGCACAGTTGCATTTGGTAGCAAGGACTTGTGTGGCTGTGTTTCACATGCATTTGAGTGTTCCATGGATTGCTTGTGGGGTTTCAACAGTTGTTATTGTGCTTTTGGGATTTATGGAAGGGATTAGATAGCATTGGATTCAGCTGGCACTGGTGCTGAAGATGATAAGGATTTATTGAACAAGTTTCTGGAAACTCGCACTGGAAACCGAGTTAGTGCGACAGAGGGTAGAGTGCGGAATTGGAGAAAACAAAACTCTGGAAAAACTGCAAGTAATGGAAACCATGTTACTGCTCTAGATGCTGTTACTCACCGAGTTCCAAGGAGCAGATCCATGCCAGAGGAATCTGCTTTTTCATCGACACACAACATTTATGACAGAAGTCCTGTCGTTGCTCTTCCACAAAAGATGGGAGTTACAGAGACTTCATCACGAAGTGTGTCTGGAATGGAAAGTTCATCATTTTTGACCCAGAAAGCTGAACTCTCAGAACCTGTAAGAGAAATTCTGCACATTGCAAATAATTTGCCCCAGAACCATTCTCTGGAGGACTGCCTTGTTGAATTCACAAATAAGATTTCGGTTGTGGAGGCCAATCTTGTGTTGAAAGTCTTGGGAGAAGAAAAATTATTTGTGCAAGCTTTGTCATTTTTCCAGTGGATGCGCCTTCACAAGCCATGTCTCCTTGATTCTCGGAGTTTCTCCATCATCTTCAACTTGCTTGGCAAAGCAAAAATGATCAATGAAGCTCTTGCCTTGTACCAGAGTTTGCCATCTGACAAGACAGTTCGTTCTGTTGAAGTATACAACACCTTGTTAACAGCACTTTCAAATTGTGACAGGTTTGAGCCCCAACTAGCATGCATATTACTTCTGTTTGTTTGGATTCTATTGGATACTTTCTGGATGCTGTTAAACACTGGGCAGGCTACCCCTCTACAATGTACTCAAAGTGGTCCAATTAGCATTGACATGCGCTAAGAGTCCAGATCTTTACTTTTTTCTTGGAAGTTAGAGTTTAGACCCAAAGAATAGTATATGCTTGTTCAAACCTGCCTTTTCCTTTCCATACATCAATATTCTAAAGAACCTGAATTCTGAGTGCTAGCTGCAATATAACTTGAGTTTGAACTTCAGTTTCCAATGTATTCTGGTTTGTGGTGAGGTGATGAAAGTTTGTTCGTTGCCATATGTGCAGGCATGAAGAGATCTTTGCAGTGCTAGAACAAATGCAAGCTACTGGTACAGAGCCAGATTCGGTAACCTTCAGTATTCTCATAACTGAAGCAAGAAAGGGAAAGGATGGCCTTCATAAAGTATTGGGTGTTTATAGATGTATGATGGAGAGAGGTGTGAGACCAGATGTTACTGCCTTTGGATCACTCATCAAAGCATTCTGTGACACACGGCACCCAAAAGAAGCACTTCTTGCTGCAATAGAGATGGAAAGGTTGGGCATGCCCCTGAATGTCATCATCTACAACACACTCATTGATGCTTATGGGAAGGTGGGTGAGCTTGAGGAGATGGAGGGCTTAGTAGTTGAGATGAAAGAGCGGGGCTTAGAGCCAAATAAAAAAACGTTTAATATCCTCATCCATTGCTATGGGTGCCATGGACAGTACAAAGTGGCTGAAGCTTTGATGCAAGAAATAGAGGCTGCAGGTTTAAAACCTGATGTTGTCACCTTCACAGCTCTGATAGGTGCTTATGGCAAACAGAAAATGAGTGACAAGGCAGCTAGTGTTTTCAACCGAATGCGAAATGCTGGAGTTACACCAAATGCTTATTCCTACACAGCTCTCATCAATGCTTACTCTGAGGGTCACTGGCATGAGAAGGCTGCTATGGTTTTTGAGAGGATGCGACAAGATGGCATAAGCCCTAGTGTTGAGACTTATACGGCACTGTTAGATGGATATCGACGGGCAGGGAACATTGAAATGGTCAAAGAAGTCTGGAAGACAATGAGGGAAGAAAATTGTGCAGGAACCCGGGTCACATTTGTGACTCTTGTGGATGCATTTGCAAAGCAAGGTCTACTTCGTGATGCTAGAGATGTAATTTTCGAGTTTGAAAAACTAGGTCACAAACCTGACCTCATGATCTACAACATGCTGTTGAATGCTTACTGTAGAGGTGGAAACCATAGAAAAGGCCCAGAGATATTGCATGAGATTAGATCTGCAGGCTTGAAGCCAGATTCTTTTTCGTATTGCACCCTCATCTATGCCTTTTTGCGTGTGCGAGATTTCACCAAGGCCTATAAGTATCATGAAGAAATGCTGAAGAAGGGAAAATCTCCTGATCCTAAAACATATGCCAAGCTAAGAGCTATTCTCAAAGTGTCACTACAGCGGAAGCAAGTAAATGACCAGAAGGCCAATGCAGGTCAGACCCCAAGGCAAGGTTCCCTTAGAAAAATACCTGAGAATGCAAAATCTTTCTGGAAACGTGCGAAGCGACCAAGTCGACGACTGCTTCGGTAGACTTGGAACACATATGTCTCAAACCCTGACAGGTGCAGGGCACACCACACTCCAGAGTTATTTGCTAGTTTTCACCATGTGCTTCTGTATATGAGAAGTCATAAGTAGACCAAAAACCTTTATCCCATTTTTATCCTGGTCTCAATGTGTGAAGAATCTGGTTGAGTCAAGGTTGTTGTGCATGAACATGTTAAAGGTCCTTTCTGTAGGAATTGTGTTTCCTTTTGCTGGTAGAGAGAGTTCTGTGTATGTATGTGCTAAGACTATTACAGATAATTTTGGTTCTCCTGCTAGCTAGGCTGCAATGCAAGCATTTGCCTGCTTCAAGAGTCACAAGACCATGGATTTACAGTCTGCAGTTGGGCCTGAATGCAATACTTCCTGTACTTCTCATTAGTGTGCAATTTTGGACATTTAAGTAATTTCATTTCATTTTCTAATGATGGGTTTGGCAAAAAACTATTGTCTTTCTCAAAACACCAACATTTGGAGTTTTGCATTAGTTTAAATTCTGCCTTTTTTAATTGAAAAAATAAAAGCCTCTATTGATTAGAGTTATCTGTAAGGTAACCCTATCTTCACCCTGTCTTGGGCCTCCTTTCACCCCCTATCCCCTCTTTCAGTGGTATCTGCATAGTAAGGACATTTTATTGAATAAGTATGAAATGCTGCAACTCGGTGCGAAATGCTGAAATTCAACAATTAATGCACAAGGTTTGAGACTAATTATAGTAGTTGTACAAGTAAGAGCAGTGAAAATATATGTAGCAGCAGTGGAGGCGCTCAGGAAGAAGGAAAAACAGGATGAAACTCAGTTTACCACCAAAATTGATGGTTTTCTGAGTTTCACCCCCCACCTTGAATGCTAATGTATTTTTTTGCAGGTTTTTTTTGAATCTCACCCTGTGTATGATGAAACTGAGGGTTCTCGTGCTGTGTATTTCTTACTTTACGGATAACTCTTTTAACCTGACATTAACACTATTTTGTTTCTGTTGAGAGCACATAACTGTGTTGTCAAGGGTTAAAAAAGGAACTTTCTTTAGGGTAACTTCTTAAACTATGAGGTTTTAAGAGCACAAAATGAAATATTCTTCTTTTCCTGCCTTTTGAAGTATGTGCACCAAATATTGACACTGGAGAAGTGAGAAACATTTCATTTGTCAGGAATATATTACCATGCCAATATGTTTTTTGAAAACAAAAAAGAAAATTCTCAAAATTCATCACAACTGCCTACAACATGAAAGGGTGCTTAAGAATTTTGTACTTTCAAATTTTGAATGTCACCAAATTTGTGTAAATGTTCTTATGGATGATTGCCACTTGAGGAACATCACAAAATTGAAAAAAACCAACACTGCTTCGGGAAGAAGTCACATGAATTTCAGTGGAACCCATTTGAAGCCTCAGTTGTATTTTTAAGGGTCGAAAATTTGTAGATTATTTCTGTGGCATTTTTTGCTAAATGTAAGACTAGTGTGAAAGGGAAGAGAGAACATTGATTACCACAAAATCAATGTTTATTCTGTTTTTTCAATGGATATCAGATGCTCACATAAATAACAAGGAGAGTGTCACCCTGTGGCCTTGCCATTTACATCAAAACGTATCTGAAGGCAAAAGAAGATTTATGGAAACTTAAATATTTCACCATGCAAAAATATGATCTTCATAAAATCCTCCAAAAGAAACCAAAATCCTTCAAGATATTGTAACTCTATAACTAATCTTAAGTTTCAACACAAGCCAAAATATCATCTTTCAAAAATCCTCACATAAAAATAGACCTATTATTATTATTACCTAGGGGCCAAAATCCATTAAGCTACTATACTCTATAATGAATCTAAACACAATATCCTTGCCTTGGTAGGGAAGGCCAATAAAGGTTGAGCTGAGCCATACTCAAACAGTTGTGAAAGTATGGAGATGGTAATAAATTGGGTTTGTATTTTCTGGACAGAATTCTTACTGTCAGATCTTACAAGCAAATTTTTTCTCATTTGGATGGATGGATGGATGGATAGTCAGTCATGCTTTCCTTTCACTTCAACCAATCATCCTTTTGGCAGACAGCTCAAGCACAGCAGCAGCAGCAGAAAAAAAAACAATGAAAAAAAAGGGTCATGTCTCCATTTCATATCAGTGAGGGAATACTGACATATCCAACAATGACAGGCAAACAGAACAAAGAGAAATATGGAAGCACCCAATGTGACCAGACAGAAAATCACTCTAATAATGTGAACACAACAGGTTTTAGGGTTCCGTTTTTGTTTGTTTGATTGTTGTCAATAGTCGACAACTTTTTGTATGCTTGCAGCGGAAATTGTTCCATTGCTGTTACAAGGAATGCATGGGTAGGCAACCTTGTTTGTTTGTGTGTTATGGAGAATAGGAACTACACCAAGCAATGGATGGTGGAGAGAGTGACTCCATTGAAGAAAGGTTTGTGTAATTCACGGTGGAAGGTAAGATAAGAGGCAGAATGAAGGAGCGAGGTAGTGGGTTCTTTCTGGTATGAAATTTTCTTCTTGTTCCAGTTTAGATTACTAGGCTAGTTGTTGATGAAGTTCGTTGCGCCAATGACTTAGTAGAGTAGATGTGTAGATCTAAGGAAGGATAGATGATATTGAGGGGTTGATGTTAAGGGATGATGAAGAAAAAAGGGGTCCGAGTTGTAGAACTAAGGGGCATATAAAAGTCAAGATGCATTTGGGAAGGGGAATTTTTTGTTGTAGTACTTGAATCCATGTTGTAGACAGTTGCTAGTGTGAGTACCAAAAACCTCAAAGGGGTGTCCTTAGGTTGTACAGAATGATACGAACAAGGTCAGGAGTGGGGGAAAATTGAAGAGATGAAATTTGTAGTACATTCTTGCATAAGAATCTATCTCCTTAAGTGGTTCTAAGTGAGCTTAGTACCTATTGTTCAAAGTCACATTTCAAAAACATTTGAACCCAAAGGTCTTTAAGATTTAGGTTTTCAGATGAAAGATTTGATGTTATGCTGCATTGTTGCATTCAATGGGAAAACGGTTAGTAGCTCATATGGATTGAGTGAACCTTGAGAATTTTGACCTCAAAGCCATACCTCAATATATTATGGATTCTTAATGATGTGAATTGGTGTTTGGCAACTAGTAGTACATGGCCACTAAAGAAATGTGTGATGAAGGTTCATAGAGCTGTAACAAATTTGCCAATCTGTAGGTACAGAAGTTGGTTCTGTTAGAATAAATAGACATCAACAGAATTTTTCATTAACAATGGCATCACAAATCAAGTGATGTAATTGGTTATAAGGTTCCATAGATTCTGACTTTGTTTAGATTTTTTATATGCTATTAGGTTTTTTTTTTAATCTTCCCCTTTTTTTTGGTTACACCAGGACTTCCAAAACCATTGAATTTCCAAAAAACACCAGGAATTGTGTAATTATCATAAGATGGTTGAGTACTGCAAAGTACCATTGCAAAGAACGTTAAACTCTTAGCCTATGTTAGAGCATCTTCACCCCACACTGACAAACAACTCCTTTTTTTTAGAATAAAATATCGTTTAATGATCACTGACCATGTAAATTAACTTAATGTAGTTCAACTATTACCCATCTAATTATTTAACAAATAAGTTTGGTGATTTACATATTAATTTATATGAAAATCATGTGAAAAGTCTTTTGCACATGGAAGTGCATTGATTTTCACATATAATCATGTGCAAAGCCTTTGCACTTTATTATGCATGAAATCACATGGGGAACCATGTGATGTGTAAACTTTAGGAAATTTCTTATTTAGTTTCCTTTTGGTTAGTATATAAGTGGGTGGTTGTGACCTTTGGAAACACCTTCACTTGATAGAACCAAGTTGTTGTATGAATGTAAAATTTCATGGAATAGAATTGTGAAGGGAATTGAGATTTTGGTTTTGGAAGGTTTTGATGTAGTTTATGTGAAATCCATGGTAGGAGAATGGTGTGGTGTACTAATTATATATAAACAATAGAAAGGTGAGAAAAATTTATGTAAACAAGAACCTAAATTTCCATAGTTATGTAATAAACATACATAATTTTGGTCCTAAACCCGCTTGTGACTTACATCCCCACCCACAAATGTCATAAAAATTGTTTTAAACATTCGAAAAAGACCACTATGTCTTTACATCTGGACGAATAATAATCACTATCCAAATCCATAATTGAAAAAAACTTTTAAAAGGGCAAGAGTGAACCAACACCCACTAATGCACCAACGTGGATGGATGGTGCACTGATAGGATTTTCTTTTCTATCCTTGTGCCATCCCAAGTTGATTATTTTTGTTTGCATTTTCTCAACCTTTTTTCAGCCACGACTTTAGTTTTTTTTTACAATTTTATTTTCTCCTTACCCTACACTCAATTTTTATTTATTTTTGATTTTGAAACTTTTCCCACCCACCTAGTACCCCCCACTGTACCCCACCGACCTATTCACCTATATATTTGAATTAGAAATAGATTCTTCCCCATCTACCTAGTCACCTATAAATTTAAAATGTGTTAGTTTTATCCCCACCCACCTACCTGCTCTACCACCAACCTACCTACCAACATGGCTATACCTACCTACATGGTTGCCTTTGCAACAAACCCCCAACAGTTAACAACAATGAGGATAAAATAAAATGAAGGTATTGCATGGAATTTGTTCTTGTTCAATCAAACAAAATAAATAAGGGGATGATTAAAGTATTTAACACCCTTTATATAATGGTATTGCAAGTTTTGCTTAGAAAATGTTTTCCATGGGGGTATTACAAACCAAGTGGATAATCAAAGTGATATGGAGTTCCAATTCAATTTAGACACATTTGATGCATGTTGTACTCAAGTTCATAAAACAAAATACTCAATGAATGTGCAACACCCCATTCTGCATACCCTTGAAATAATTTGGGCTCCATATAATATCTTTCGATAATTTGAAGGGTATTGCATAGCCCTACCATAACCTAGAAGGAATGCAATACCTTCATTGGGTTAAATTGTAATACCCTCATTGGGTTACATTGTAATACCCCCATTGGGTTAAATCGTAATACCTTTAATGGGTTACATTGTAATACCTTCATTGTGTTAAACTATAATACTTTCATTGGGTTACATTGCAAAACCCTCATTAGGCCACAAGACAATACCCTTCTCAAGGTATCCCATAAATACATTAGGCTCCATAACATATTTTTTAGCACATGAAGGGGTAATGCATAGCCCTACCAAAACCTAGAAGGATCTCAATACCTTCATTGCGTTACATTGTAAACACCATGGGCTAAATTATTTTGGTCTAGGTTATTAGAGGGGTATTGTTCATGCCCAAAAAAATTCAATGAACATGCAATACCCCTCTCAAGATATCCCAAAAATAGATTGGGTTCCATAACATATATTTTGACACATGGAAGGATATTGCATAACCCTACCAAAATCTACAAGGAAACTAATACCCTCATTAGGGTATTCAATAATTAAACACCATGGGTTTATAGTATTGGAGGGGTATTGCTCATCCTCAAAACTACACAATACACCTACAATACCCTAAGTTATCCCAAAAATACATTGGGCTCCATAACTTGAAACGTGGAGGGGTAATGCATAGCCCTACCAAAACCTACAAACAAAGTAATACCTTGCTTAAGGTATTTAGTAAAAACCATGGGCTAAATTATTTTAATTTAGATTATCAAAGGGGTATTGCTTATGGCAAGGAATATTTAATGAACATGCAATACCCCTTTCTAGATATCCCAAAAATACATTGGGTTCCATAACATATCTTTTAACACATGGAGGGGTAACGCATAGCCCTACCAAAACCTCCAAGGAAACCAATACCCTCATTAAGGTATTCAATAATTAAACACCATGGGTCTACACTATTGGAAGGATACTACTCATGTTCAAAACTACACAATACACTTGCAATACCCCTTATAAATTATCCCATAAATATATTGGGTTCCATAACATATCTTTTCAAACTTGGAAGGGTAATGCATGGCCATACCAAAACCTAGAAGGAAAGTAATATTTGCATCATATTGCAATAATATCTTAAACCATGAAACAAAATGATATTTTGAAAATGTTTATTCCATGCTCAATATAACATGCCTTACATATTGATTGAAATAAATGAAGATATTGCAAAGTTCTTCACATTGATGGTAGAAGGTCAGTTGAATAAAGTTATGGAGTGTAAATGCAATACATGCATCATCATGGGATATTTGCATTCACCATGAAACATAAGAATATTTTTTAAATATTTGATTCCCCTACCAATATATCATGAAATTCATGTTTTCAAAATTATTTATTCATCTTACAATATGATTTAACATATATATAAATGAACATAATGCAAAATTGGTCACATTGATGGTACAAAGGTTTAGGGTTTAATGTAAAATTTACTAATTAATGTTAGAATTCAGAATTTGTCAAAATCAAAAAATTAAAAATTCATGTTTAACATTTTTTTCAATGATGTACATATTTATGTTTTTCCATCTTAAAGTTGTAAACCCATTTCAAAAAATAAAAAAATAAAAATTTTAATTTAATAAAATTTTAATGCACGTTTTAAGAAATTAATTAAAACAAATGATTTTCCAAATTTTTTAATGGTTCACATAATAATAAAAATGGTCTTTACCATATATTAATCCTATGTATAATTTTAAAATATTTTTTATTTTTTACATTAAACCTTAATTTCTAGCCTTAAATAATTATATAGTTGGTTGGTAATGTTTTTTATTTTATAAAAATATAACACAAGTCATTATGTATATTTTATTTTTTATGAATAATATTGGCTTAAATATTGGTCTAAATATATTGTTATTTATAACATATTGAATAGTACATTATATATAATTAATGATATTATGGAATTATATTATTGATTCATTTTAATACATATAAATGTCTTCATATTTATTTAAAATATGATAATAATTGATTAAAAATAAATATATTAAATTTAAACTATATATATAAACCCATGATTATGTATGGTGCAATTTTTTTTCTAAATTTTTTGTAATGAGAATTTAAAAACTCCAAAAGATAAGTTATTGATGTTGTATATTTTATTAATGCATGTAATTGAATATTGTTTCTATGTAAATTGAAATTTTTTAATTGAAGTTTGAAATATAAGGCACTAATATTATGTAAGTTTAATCCTTGTAAATTAATTATATGTAAATTTTAATTTACAATGTACTAAATGATGATATACTTAGTTTATTAATGTGTGAAATTATTCATTTTTGTAATTATAAAGATATAATATTTGTATAATTATTTTAACTTGGTAGAAATTTTAATTCAACATTTGATGGAGGAGGAAGGTGGGGCAAAGGTGGGGTATTCTTCAAAAGTGCATTCTTTAGATGAGGCTTCAAAAACCTTGAAATTTCTTCCAATTGTGGTTGTTTAAAATTTGTGTTCCAAATGTTTTGAAAGTAACAACTAAGCTCATGAGTTGAATTATGTTGTAATCATCTTGTAATGGATGCACACCTATCTACCTTCAAAATGCTACAGGCTAGGGAGAGCATGCCCCAACTCCTTACCCTTCCATTTCACCTTTTGAACTCGCAGTTGAGTCCATCAAAGAGTTTGGGGGTGCGTCATCAAGGTTCATTGCAATGCAAAACTTAGGGTCCTTTCTTTTATGATTGTTTAGGTCTTCACACAAGATGTTTTTGACATGAGCTACAATTGTTTTCTCTAGAGGTTTGTATTTAAGTGGTAGTGTTTTCAATGAGGACCACACAAGAATTTTCAAGCCATGTGAAATGTTTGGGTTGAACATCAACACCCATTCATGGTAAATCACCATACCCCATGACATCTCATGTGGGGTTAACATCAACAAACTTTTAGTTCCCTCAAGCGTAATGGAACTCATGTGCATGAAACCTTGGACTATGTCCATTCAATTCATTGCACTGTAACAAACACAACCCAATCAACAAAAAATGTGTAGGAATCTTGGGATCTACAAAACTAACAATTATTATATCGTGAGTATGGTAGTCAATCTCTTGTTGAAGAATGTCCGCCACTAGGTTTCACGTGGAACTCACTCAAATTCTTGAATTAGCAAATTTTTGTGGTTTTGGTAAAATCTCCCCATGTGATGTTCAAAAAAGATTGAGCCTTCCAATTTGAATTGGTCTCACCCCCTAGGGATCGCATAATTTCTTTTTCTTTTTCTTTTGTCATGTTGATGTCTTCCCTTGCTTAAGTTCTTGGGAGTTCCATCCTAGTTTCCTCATGTTTTCACTCTATAGGATTCGATGCTTGCAACACATCCTTGAACAAAAACATCCCCTGCAAGTCCAATGAAGTTAGCAAAATACCAACGCTAAGCTAAGCAAGTAGATGATGCAGACAACCATCTAAACCCTATTAGCCACCACTCCTCTAACCAAGATCATTCTCACTAAATTAGAACAATCATGGCTTGAAATGAACAAAAATCAAATGCCATTAGAAGAAAGACACTGAATTTTTTAATGAAACCTGATGAAAGATGTAAGGAAGGAAATTATGGCATTTAATTGAAAGATGCAACCTGTTGTTGGAAAGATGTTAACGGGCTTTTCACAAATGGGCTGATTGCAAGCAGCAAACATGATTTCACAAAAAGACACTCCACCTTGGTTATGGAAAAAATTAGCAAAAAGATAAAGAAGAACTGGCCAATACTGGTGTTGGGGGCAGTTCTTCACTTTTACGAAGAACCTCCAGTTCTAGTTCTAAAACATAAATTAGAACTATCTCAATTCTGGTCGGATTCTCACTAATCTGGACTGGAACCAGCAGTTAATCAGTTCTGGTTCTAGTTCTTTGATGAAACAGGAAATATGTGACAACATCCATCACTTGTAAATGTTTCTTGTGTTATAGGGTAAGGAGTGAGAAGTGAGCTGTTCCAGGAACGAGGGCCCTGCATGAGGTGGGAGCTGAGCGCTGAACCTGAATTCCCACCAGAACAACAGCCCCATTCAAGTTTCTTACTTGGTGTAAAGAGTCAGTAGAATTTTTCTTTCAGAATTGGGTGTTTGTGATTCATTTGAGAGGAAAGGAGGCACTAACATACCTTTACACGTATAGTGCATCAATGTAACAAACCTTATGTGTAAGGTGGCATTGTTTGCTGAGGCAGAACTTTTACTGAGAGTTAGGCATTGTCCACAGATGCTAGAAACCTTCATCAAGTTCTTCACATTTGCTTCAGTGGTTTCAAATGCAAGTGGCCTGCCTGCTGCAAGCTAGAAACATTCATTCATCGAGTTCTTCACAAATGCTTGAGTGGGTTTCAGATTCAAGTGGCATGCAAGTGACGGGTTGTATGATTCCCCTTTGTCATGCCATCATTTAGCTGAGTCACCCAATCTTAGGTAATCTTACAACATGTGTTTTGCAGCAACATGCTCAACCAAAAAGCTCCGGAGTGGACCAAGCAACTGAGTATTTTGGGAAGACAAGCTTCAGGGGGCTGCAAGTTGACAACATCCTGCTGTTTGCTCTCATATGAACTCCTCCAAATTAGGGTTTGATAGACGGTTCAAGGTGCATTCACACTTGGTGTTAGTTAGGGACTCACTCTAGGGTTGAGTCCCCTAACACCATGCTTAGCCATTTAGGACTTAAACCTAGTTGCCATGAGATTTTTTAATGTTAAGTTGGCATTCATTTAACATTGAGCTATGGCCCCATTTTAACCTTAGGTTCCACCTCGGATGCCACCTAGATTTTCATTTAACACTGACTTAACATCAAGTGTGAATGCACCATAATTAATATATCTTAGATTTAATAGACTTTTTGCATAGAAAAAGTTTCAAATGGAAGCAAAATAAGCAAAAATTGATTCTTTCTAAGTAGGTACCCAAATTTTCATATGTAGAGTAAAGTAATAATTAATTCCATTACATTCATTACTTTCTCTTCCAAAACCACTAAACTTTCCTTAAGTTGAGAACAAAGCATAAAGCAATGAGCAATGATAAGTTCTAGTAGGTAGGCAAGAATATAGAAGGATTCTCATTTTTTTTCCCCCTACTTTCATGTATAATATGTAATTAAATTTGGCTAAATTATTTTTTGGATGATCACCACCTTGGCTACATCACAAAATTTATAAAATAAAATATTATTTTATTTTATTTTATTTAAAAACACTGGTAGGTACCTATTGGTATGAGAGTTAACATTATACTCACCTATGTTTATTCCGATGGTAATGATTAATTAAGCTACCTAATGTTGTTTGGGGGGGGGAGGGGGGGAGGGGGAGGTATTAATGGCTACCGTGATTTATGGCAAATGATAAGCGACGTTTACGGCGTTGGTTTTATGGAACCGTCCAAAAGCTCATCCACTCCACTTTTGGTGTCTGTAATTAATTCGGCGTATTTTTTTAATTCGGCATCACTTTATCAGACGACAAATCTGGAACGGACAGAGTCCAACTCCAGTTTTAACTCCAGTTATTGTTCCCTTGTGCTGGTTAAGAATAGATTAAACCAGGTGGTGGCCGGACATTCACTGGGCCGAATTTAACATTAATTCACCCACCCCACCCCACCCTTCTCATTTATTGCTATAGACTTTTTCTGCCTTCTCCAATCATTTTCCAGTGTTTTAGTTT
>Ga0116229_10006554_pt1 | contig 18687 bp, 13 predicted proteins | sample S1TSphgellanicum_3_FD_87313 | JGI IMG/M metagenome (GOLD analysis project Ga0116229, IMG submission 87313) | Host-associated microbial communities from peat moss isolated from Minnesota, USA - S1T2_Fc - Sphagnum magellanicum MG | ecosystem: Host-associated > Plants > Peat moss > Unclassified... | reverse complement strand
TTGTTTTTGTATGTTGATAAGTTCCAGTATCCAGACCCCCTCCCTGTTCATAATGGTTAGGGTTTCTGGTGCAGCCAATTTTCACATGCATCATAATAATACCTTTGGCATCCAGCATATTATATTATTGGCAAAAATGTTTTTCTGGGCAATCTGATCATTGCAATTACCAATAAAATCTATTAAGTTTGTGTGCTAAAATGGCAATTGACATCCAATTGCCATTATTATTATGACAAATGCAAGCCTTGAAATTGCCAATATCTAATAAAAGTGTGCTTAACGGCTGCTCGCGCTCTGGCACCCATTGAACTATAAGAAAAAATTATGGCAATGTAAAAAGCATTGAAAATTTATAATATTTTAAATAATTTTATAAAATTTTAAAAAAAAGCCCAACCCAACTCTTTCAGTTGTTGAAAAAGAGACAGGATGAGTGTACCTAAGTCCAAAAACCCCAAAAAAAATTTAAAAATTTACAACACTAATATATATTATTCTCCGTCGCGCTACATCTGTATTCCACTCTTTCTCCACCCGGTCGGAGTAAACAGACCATGACAGGGCGGATGGACGGATGGATGACAGAACAGATGAATGAAATGGTGCTTCACGACGTCCTTTACTATATGTAATAAGGTGCCTGCATTCTGCACCTAGTTTGCCTTTAGGCCTCCGCCTATCCGCCTTGCCCTGCCTATCAGCCTTGCCCTAGAGACTCACCAGGATGCAGAATGCGCCCTAGGGACCACCTTATCTAGTACAATTTGGTCCTCCACCTCCTCCCACCAACAGGCCCCTAGTGGCCTCATTTCCATTGTCATGCCCATAGCGCTACAGAGGGGTCTGCCTGTGTATGCCACGGTGGGACATGCGCCCATGAAAAGAGCCGCAAAGAGTTTACTATTCACCGTCTCGCGAAAATACTTGGAAAGTCGAAACGTGAGACTTTTCCGGTGGAGTTTGGACGGCAGCACGCGGTTTGAAGTTGTCTCCTGAGTATCAGGTCGGGCAGCATGTGTGCGATTGGAATTGGACTTGGAGCGCGTGTGTTTCGAGACAATGGCGTGGGAGAGTGAGTGAGTAAGTAAGCAGCAAATGCTCCTTACAGAACTTTCTGGATGAAAATGTGCCAAAAGACACTATGAAACTGCTTGGGGCCTGGAGATAGTGTCGGGGCCGTGTTGTTATGTTACCAGGGCCCTCCTAGAGCGCCGGTAGCAGGAATTGACTATTTCTCAGTTAAGTTCGTGACGTGATTTATCTTTGCCGCCTTGACTCTATAATTGCTCTCCTGTCGCCTCTTAATTTTTGCACGGAGGGCTCTTTTGGGTATCTGCTTTTCTGTCTCCCTATTGCTGCTTGCTGCATGCTTCTTTCTCTTTTTCTCCAATTTCCCTAGAAGAAGCGGGGGGGAGTTTGTCTCCCTGATGAAGAGGAATTCTTGTTTTTCTACTGCCTTAGTTAGCAGGTTCTTCCAGCGGCGGTGGGAGAAGGGCTTAAGAGTGCTCTCTAAAGTAGGGAGATCATTGCAGCTTGGTATTTCCCATCACCGTGTGTACTACTCCGGGGATCTTAACGTTCCACACGGGGTTATTGATCCCCGCAGTAAACTTTTCCAGCAATGGTACAAGGTTTTCGTGATCTCTTGTCTAGTTGCTATCTTTGTTGATCCCCTCTTCTATTACCTTCCCGTTGTGGATGGATATCAATCTGCTGGAGGTGGAACTTGCATCAAAATTTCTAAGAAGCTGGCAATGTCACTGACCGTGCTTCGCAGCATTACCGACACCTTTTACTTGATTCATATGGCTCTGCTATTCCGGACAGCATTCCTTGCAGGTACCAGTCGGACGTTTGGCCGACATGAGTTAGTGGTGGATCCCTATCAAATTGCTATGCGGTACTTGAAGAAGGATTTTTGGCTAGACTTGGCGGCCCTCTTACCTCTTCCCCAGGTACTTCCTAATCACAAACAATGGCTTGACTTAGGGAATTACCAAGCAGTTTTCTACCATAGTACCTTGGCAACTTTGACACATGTTTGTTGGATTATTAATCAATTTTTAAGTTTCCATTTTGACAAATAAAATACTCTTGAAGATTCAATATTTTCCTTCACAATTCTTTTGTTATTTGAAGAAAATAAAGTTTTGAACATTTGAACATTTCTGAAACTGATATAATTAGTTTTAAAGCTGCCAAGGTGGTAGGGTATTTCAGAGATTTAGCTGGATATGCTCATGATTCATGTGCGATGCAAGAGCATCATGTCCAAAACTAGTTGAATGATTTATTGTTGCTATGCAGTTGGTTATATGGATCATTACACCAAAAATGGCTGGCTCAACTGCAGTTGCCACCAAGAAAATGCTAGGCTTCATTGTTTTCTTCCAGTACTTGCCTCGCCTATTTCAGATCTTCACTATGACATCTAAAATGCTTAAGAATCCACGGGTGCTGATAGAAACTCCTTGGGCAGTTGATGTGTACAATCTATTGCTTTATTTACTTGCCAGCCACGTAAGTCCATGCCTATTCTCACCCATTTCTTGGTAGCAGATGGAAATTCTATGAGGGTGACATCAGATGTAGGCAGGGACTGCAGACACATCATCTAATGATAACATGCTTGCATGTGGTAGGTGTCTGATGGTGTTTTAGAAGAGAGAGGCACACACATCATCTGATGATAGCATACCTGCAGGTAGTAGGCGCAGCTGGTACTTCCTTGCAGTGGACCGTCAAGTCACATGTTGGAAGTACAATTGCCAACAAGAGACCAACATCCTATGTACGAATGCATTCTTTGATTGTAGTTCACTTGACCCAGGGTATACACTTGCTGCTAATCGAGCTAGCTGGATGAACTCTTCAAATATCACCATGAATTGTGATACTATATCGACCCCCAACCCTTTCTTTGATTTCGGTATCTATGTGACTGCTATTAATAAGGGCATAACAACATCAACTATAAGGTTCATTGACAAATACTTTTACTGCGCATGGATTGGTTTGTTGAGCTTAAGGTGAGTGCCTTGCTATCTCTTGGTAGATTAGGTTTTGTTGCAATCCAAGGAAAATGATCTGCCCATGTTTTGAAACACTACCTTTCCCATTTCAACAAATAAGTGATTTATTGTTTGATTGTTCAAATTGCACTCTAAGGAGCCATTCAAGTTATTAAATCCAAGGATTGTGTGTCCTTTTGGGGTCCTTTTGATTTGTTCATTAAAAAGAATTTAAAAATATTTATTAAATATGTTTAGAGTCTCTTAAAACATCACATTTCAAAAGTGTATATATTTATATCTCATCTTGAAAAATAGGCACAATTTAAAATCATATCAAAATATGTTAACTAATTAAATTTTAGTTGATTGTTTCATAAATTATAAGTTTGTTCTATATGTCATGTACATGTGATAAAAGCTTTTGGAAATTTGAGATTGAAGCATATTTTTTATTTTTTGAATTATAAATTTCATGTTGCTTTACATTGTGAATGTTTTTTGGATTGTAAGTGATAAGTCATTATCATTTCATTTTTTTATTGTCAAAATTTTCAATTAAGAAATTTCTTACCTTACATCCTTTGTAAAATTGTCTTTATTTTATGCAAATAATCTTCAAGTTCAGAAGTTTTTTATTAAAATAATTAAATTAATTCTTAATTTAAATTCCTCAACATGAACACATTAGTCATTTGACAAATTTCCTACAATTACCATGATTTTCACACAACAATGCATAAAATATATGTACAAATTTTGATATTTTTCATTAAATTTGACATTTTTTAAAGTTTTAATATCTTGATGAGACCTTAACATAAGTGTTTTTTTAAACCCATTATCTATGCAGTTCCCTCACACAAACCTTTTCCGCAAGCACCTATATATGGGAGGTCGTGTTTACCATTTGTATCATCATCGTGGGCTTGCTTTTCTTTGCAGGTTTTATGCAGGTTAAGTACAAACCTTGCTACTTACTCGTTTGCATGATGTTTTTTTTCATGGAGTTAGTACATTTTTTTCATGGAGTTAGTACATTCTTTTCATAATACATTGTTTCACTTAGCCTTATGACCCAACAACTTTGAAGAGGGCTAAAAATATTAACCAAAAGAGGCAATTTCAACATTATGCAGCTAATAAAACAATGATGTTGATTGTTGTTTACCAGAGATATGTACAATATATGACATTGAGGCTTGAAGACATGAGAGTGAAGCGACGCGATATTGAGGATTGGATGAAATATCGTCGATTACCTCATGAATTAGTGGAACATGTTCGTTGTTTCCATCAATACAAGTGGGTGGCAACATTGGGGGTAAATGAGGAAAAGCTAATGCAAAACCTTCCTATGTATCTTCGTCGTGACATCAAACGACATCTTTGTTTGGATCTTGTTCAAAATGTAAGTGTGTTTATTAGTTGATGATATTATGGACACTTTTGTGCCTTCATAATATAGAACATGTCTACCAAAAAATATGGATTGGTGGAATTTATTGTCGTATTTGTTATTTTGTGTTAAGTTTTCAAAAGTAAGGTTCATGTCAAGAAATAGTTTTATAAACTCCCCAATTTTTCTATGTCTACAAATTGTCCCATCAAATGGTAAGTTTAATCACTTTGCTTGAAAGTAGATGTTTTCTACATTGGTTCTTTAACCAATCCAAAGATTTAGTGGATTTTGGGGATCCTTTTAAAGCCCACATACATAATGGAGTTCATCACACCCTACCTTCTTTAGCTTTTCATTCATCCTCTTCCTAATCATGAATGAAAACTCTTTTTTCCATTATAATTCACTATCTCTTCCCTTTGAACTTCACATTGTTACTTTTTGTCTAATCTTTTTACCTTCATCTTTCAATCTAGGAGTTTTGTGTCAAAGGGTTGTCCTTGTTATTAAGTCCTATTAATTATGTTATTTTAGTTTCCTCAAATTGGTAGTTTGGAGTACTTTTGTTTATAACTTTGGGACTATGTTTTACTTCACATTAAATGTGTCCTCGTGTTTACAGGTTCCATTTTTCAATCAAATGGATGACAATCTCCTAAATGTCTTGTGTGAACAATTGAAACCTACTTTCTACACAAAGGACATGTACATAACCTTTGATGGGGATCCAATGTATGAAATGTTGTTCATCATCAATGGAGAACTAGAGAATGTGACAACCAATCGTGGTCATACTAGCTCTTTCAACATTGGGATTCTTAAACCAGGAGACTTCTATGGAGAGGAATTACTTACATGGGCTGTTGATCCCATGCTTAAAAACAATCCTCCTACATCTACTCATACAATACGAACATTAAAGGAGGTGGATGCTTTTACCCTATCTGTCGAAGATCTCAAGTTTGTGGTTGGTCAATTTCAACATTTGCATAACAATAAATTCCAATATATATCCAGGTTTGTGATTTTGATTTCGCTACTTGTAATTTTTTGTTAATATTACACATTTTTTTATCAAGGATAAAAATAGTGATTATTGTTGAAAAAATTGAAAGGCTACACTACTTCAATAAGCATGGAGTCCAACAATTTAAAAACCATGTATACATATTCACCTTGTAGGTCATCATTATTTATCGCCCACATGAAAGTTGAGAGCTTCCACAACATTTTTCCATGGCAATGAATTGCTTTCTATTAACGCAGGTACTATTCACATCAGTGGCGCACATGGGCAACATGCTTAATCCAAGCTACATGGCGACGCTACTATAAACACAAGATTGCAAGGTTGCGACACAAAAAAGAAGATCTCAAATTGCAAGAAAAAATGGTTGGGATTGATGCAGTGCTCATCAAGCCAAGCCTTGGAACCACATTATTGGCTTCTCATTTTGCCACAAGTGCAATGTAAAGAGCTCAAAGGTTACAAACCATGCATGCAATAAAGATGACACACATATCTAACATTCCTAAGCCCATCAAACCTAATTTCTTTCATGAGTATATGGGCTCTTGATAAATTAGGGTCTGCATCATAAACAATTCCATGCAAAACCAAACCCTTAAACACTCAACAATCAAAATTATCATGGCTCATCAATTCCAAACCCTAAATACTTAGGCATTAAAGGTGTTTTAGACATCAACTTTTGATGGGTTATTGCATAACAATGGGTTAGAATATGAAAAATATTTGAAGAGAAATGGATACATGTGAATTAATCCATTACCTCCATTGTGGTAATGCATTGAAATCCTAATTAATCCTTGAGAATCTATTTTCAGCTAGAGTAAAGTATCCATTGTTCAATTGAATCACTAGACAAAAGTAGGGATTCAAAGTAAAATATTAACTCATATACTTTGTTAAAGGTTATGTTACAAAGTTTAAAGTTGTTAGTGTCTTGTTGACCTACATATTCAACCTTTTAGATTTCATGGTATGGATACCTTGGCTTTGATAATAATATTCTATTTTTCATCTCTTCATGAATATTTCTTGATTCAATTCAATTGAGGTGTTAACCTTCCTTGTATTGGGGCCACCTAAGATTTTTTTTAAATGATCATTTTAGATAATTTGTGTGGAACTTATGACTATGGTCATTGCAATGAATTAGTTTTTTGAGGAAGTCTTAAACACTTGCAAAGATGTTTCCCATTGTTACAACATGGAGACTTGTACAACATGCAAGGAATATGATGGGCATGTTTGTTCCAATGAATTCCTCTTTTGAGTAATGGAACACAAGTCTAGGTATTAGATGACTACTAGCTATAGACTTGTGATTCTAAAAGTATCAATTGTTATACTAATCATCACACATTTATAAGGCTTTAAATTGTGTGATGTCATTTGTGGTGTAGGGAGATGCATACTAACGTGGCCATGACAATTATTAATGGTACACAATCATCAATAATTCTGAAGTTATCCTTTCTCCTTGATATTCTAAACAATCATGTTTGTTTTGTTGAATGAAAGCATGTCTTTGAGTTCATAATACCAACAATGCAAGTAACTCTAGTCATTATTAGAATTGAAGTGAAGAATTATCCTTGCTAAAACCTTTGGTGTAGAATGGGTGCAAGAATTGTGGAAACATTGTGTCAACTCCCACAATGGGAAAAATGGCTACCAAAGTGAACCTATTCTCCCTTGCTCATACTTTTGTTAAATCAAATTACTCTTGAACTTCTTTGCCACATTTTTTATCTACTTGATTAAGTCAAGTTACACGCTAGTTTCATGCTCCTTTCTACCTATTGTTCTTTGCCTAATCATTCAATCCCAACTTGGGATTAAAGATTGTTGACCAATGACAATTTTTGGTGTTGAACTTTAGGTTTGATATGATGTTGTCCTTTCTTAGTGCAATTCCATTTGAATGAATCCCAATCATCCTTTATTACAAATAGACAAATTAAATGTCAAATTGTTGTTGTAACATTTAGGGTAAACCATTACTACTTCCATAGAGTACACACTAGACTAAATGCACTTTAACTTGAATGGATGTAAGTTGTACCACATCTTCACAAGTTTATTACTTGTGAATCCTAAAACCCTCAAAAACCCTAAATGTGCTTTTGATTAAATTGGACTAATTTAAAGTCAAAATGATTTTTTTGGTGACCAATTTAAATCATTTTGCAAAAAATATTTCAAAAAGGAATATATTGTCTCAAATTTTTTTCAATAAAAAATTTCTCAAATAAAAAATTCGTTACAATTACCTACAATATAAAAGAACGTTTAAGGCTTTCTATTTTCATAGTTTGAATATTGCCACATTTGGCTAAATATTTTAATGGATGATTACCACTAAAGCAACATAACAAAATTGGAAAACAAATAAATAAATAAAACAAAGTTAGAGGAATCCAAAATAGGTTTTGTTTGGGTTTGAAAAAGGTGCACACCAAATTAAGCCTACCCTCCCCCAACATAAAATGATTGCTAGGTTTTGATGGCAAGTCTGTACCAAGTGCCTACATTAGTACTTTCTTGAAATCATGGAACCCAAGAGTGAAAATGTGTGCATGTGAGTGGGAACATAGTAATTGTTAATAAATTTGTTTTTTACCTAGTAGTAAATATTGTAAGGAATATTAATATATATTTTTTAAAATTGTTGTATATTGAAATGGCAATGTATCAATGCATCATATTCCATCATGCATTATGTTATATCATCAACATAAATCCTATGGTACATATGTATATATTGTGTAAGGAAAGGTGGGGAAATTTTCACAATGACCACATGGATAGAAGCTTTATAAATAAACATCTAAATGTTTGTTTACTATACTATAATTGTTAATGTATCAAAAAATATCAATACATTATAATTTCAAAATACATTGATAAGATATTATCACATTTTCAAGTTTATGGGTAAGGTAAAATAATTGTTAATTTAATACCAAACCACCAATTTATTGTTGACACATGGTGTGTGAACAAAACATTGAAGGTATTACTAATATTTCACGCTTGAGAATTAAATGGCTAAATATGAAAACTCAACACTTGATATACATTTAACACCATTTTTTTTATTAATTGTAATTTACCATATGGTTTTTATACACTAAGGATTTATTGATACATTAAGGGTTTGTTGATACACTAAAGATTTCTCAACCCATTTAAACATAGAAAGAACAATTTGTTTTTCAAAATAGATTAAAACAAGATGTTACCACATTTCCAAGTTTACACGTAAGGTTAAACAACTATTAATTTAATAAAAACCATTAATCTACTATCAAAATGTGATGTGAACAATACATTAAATGTATTATTAATATATTTTCACATTTAAAAAATAAATCCTACATATGAAAATTTGACACCTAATTTACATTTACCATTAATTTTTATTATAATTGATATTATTAACTATATGCTAATGATACACTAAAAATTTATTGATACATTAATAATCTATTAATACACTAAGAATTTTTCAACCTATTTAAACATGTAAAGAATGGTAAATTTTTCAAAATAAATGGACAAGAGGTTGCCACATTTCCAAGTTTATGGGTAAAGCAAAAAAACTATTAATTTAATAAAAAATCATTAATCTATTATCAAGATGTGATGTGAACAATACATTAAATGTATTATAAACATATTTTCACACTTGAAAAATAAACCTTACATATGAAAATTTGACACTTAATATACATTTACCATCAGTTTTAAAATTATAATTAACGATTATTAACCATATTTTATTGATACACTAAAAATTTATTGATGTATTAATGATCTATTGATACAATAAAGATCTTTTGATACATTAAAGATTTTTTGGCTTGCCTAAACATTGAAAGAGCAAGAAATTTTTCAAACTAAATGAACAAAGGGTTGTCACATTTTGAAATGTATGGATAAAGTTTTAAATGAATTAATTTAATTGAAATGCAACACTATGCTACTAACATGTGGTGTGAGCAATACATTGAGGGTATTACTAGTATTTGACACTTGAAAAAGAATTCTTTGCATATTGGGGAAAATTTAACACATGTTACACATTTCCCGCCACTTTTCAACTTTAAATAGTTGATATTTACACTTTTCAATCTATTGTAAATATCTATTGAACTTTCAATGAGGATTATTTTGTAGTTTAGGGTTTGGTGTCACATTTTGCATATCAAATGATATGAACTTCCTCTTCGCATGAAATTCTTGTGTTTTGGAGCACACTTTTGACATTTTTACAAAATTTTCACATGTTATTGTGACTTAATTTTATGTAAATGAAATATTTACTATGTTTTTAACATGTATGTTGATTATTATAAATTTGAATGCAAGGTACATACAAATTAATATCTTCTACAATGGTTTTTACAAGCATGGAAGGGAAGTTGTTGCACTTGTATGGACAAGGCCATCAGGCTTTAAATTACATGCATTAAAAACTATAATTCAAACACCACCATATAGACCTTTTGATCATGAAGATTTGTTGTGGGAAGTTGTCATTCAACACACTTGGATGCAATAAGGCCTTCGCCTTGTTGAGGTTACATTCATCCTCACAATTCAAGTCCAAACTTTCATAGCTAATGAAAGTCAAGATGGTGGATGATGTTGATTTCTTTGCAAAAAATGCATCATCCACCTTGACAATGATTTGCAACAACCATGAATAGATAATGATTTTGATTTTTCAAGGTTCAAATTTTAACTTTTATTACATTCCTACACCAAGATTTGCATCCATATTAAACATGTATAGATGTGATGTTCACCATCTCATGAATTTATTTTATTATTTTATAAACATGATTAATTTTCCATTTTGTAATGCAATTTATGTTCATAGGTAGCACTAAATTGGTTGATGTGGTTGTTCATAGGTTCGAATGTCAATATGGTTCCAACGATCTCACAAATGTTCTCAAGGATATTACACAAAACCACAATGTAACTCTAAAAAAATTGGACATCAATGGAAAAGTAATCCCATTAGGGACTGGCCACAAAGGTACACAATATTCTTTAAAAAATGGGGTGGTTCTATAAAGAAAGGATGTACACCTAAATTCACCATCAAGACATTGTATTTGTTCAAACATGTATCAAAGTCATGTTACGTTCAATGAAATCATGTTGATCAAGATGGTCTACATGTCCATGGGGACTTAAAGATGGGTGATAGATCTACATTTGTTACTCATTTATCACAAGAGATCAAGGATTTTATAGTGGAACAACTAAGGCTTAGTCTCACAATGTTTCAAATTATGGCAAAACATAAACAACATGTGAAGAACATCATGTTAGGGACAAGTGAATTAAATAAAAACATGTTCCTCACTAAGCAAAATGCTAGGGTGTTGTTTGGGAAATTGGTTCAAGAAACATACCATAGGTCTACATAAGAACAATGCAAAAAATGTGTGTATATGGGTTCAACAAAACACTAATTCATTCTTTGAAACTATCAAAAAATTGGGCTAGAGGTGGATGGTGGTCTCACTTTCGGAATCCAAAGACCATGGCAAAGGGAAATGATTATTCAATGTGGGCACCAAAGGGGGTGTTGCAATTGATGCAACCTTTGGGACAAATAAAAAATAGGTGATACATTATGTCTTAATACATAATACATGCACATGTGATCCAATACATAAATTTATATGTAATGTAATGCCATTGAAAGATTAATATGACAAATAATTGGACATAAACAAATATATGTAAAAATTTGTAATTGTTAATAGATCATTCATTATATTTCTTGTCAATGTTCAACTAACATACCATATTACATTGATTGATTGTGAATTATGGTAGTTCCCCCTTTATACCATGATGGTGTTTAACCAATGGCACAATGGCATTCCTATAGCATATTGCATCACGTCACAATGTTGACAAAAGGACTTGACACCATGGATGCACCCTTTGAATGAAAGCATTCACAGTTTTCACCCATATGGCCATCATGGCATCCCAACACTTTCATTGTTGATTATGCCCAAGGGGAAGTCAAATGCATCAAGTAAAATCCCTACTCCTTCCCCCTTTCTATCAAGCAAATTATCAACTATGTATTATTCATGTCACTTGCCCCAATGGATATAACATGTGTCAACATTGATTGTATTTAAATCCACCAAGTTTCATGTATAATTTTCATTTTCTTTCTTGCAGGACTATATGGCCAAACATTGTCATTTTCTTATGTTTGTGGCATATGAAAAAAACATTGCAAAAATAAGCATGTATCAAGATAAAGGACCCAACATTACATAGTAATGTATTGCATGAGTTAGGGAACATCATGTATGACAAGGATGGTCCATCTAGAGTAGGTGTTGAAATGCGGGCAATGAATATTAAGCTATAATACATATCATTAGTAAGTACCCTACAACTAATGTCTTTTGGAAATACATGGAGGAAATTAGTGACATAAGATCCACATGCGGGTGGTTGGATTTCAAAATCTATCATATGTTAGGCAAGACACCAATGTTGCAATTGAAAGTTACACTGGGACATTGAAGGCCCAATTAAAATCAAGGAAAAGTAGATTGGTTGGTCATTGTGTGGATTGGTGCATCCATGAATTAATTGGAGATGTTTTCATTCAATATTGGTATCAAAGTCTATGCAAAAACTTTGGGTTTGTGAACAAGAAATGCCAACATTTGATGGCAAATTTTTGCCATGCACAAGGCAATCAAGCAAAGGTTGTGGCAAAGTTACAAACTGGGTTACATAACCCCATAGGCCCAAACCTTGTGCTTCTACCAATCAAAAATGGACAACAGTTTAACCTCAAATGACACTTGGACTTTTTGGCTAATGGGCATAAACCAATTGCAAAAAAGAAGACTATCATTATCACCACTTCAATAGGCAAAACACTAAAACATTGGTACATTGGTACGTTACCACACTAATTTCCAATGACGTGGTATGGATTGATGTTTCAAGTATGGAGTTCAATGTATTAAGTTTTGAAATATTCATGTAGTATTAAAACAATGTGTAGCTAATATTTACTAATTTAATTTTCAATGATTGAATGGTACATTGTTTTGTCAAGGCATTCCCTAAAAAAACCTCCCCAATTTTACAATGTCTAACACTAGTCATATTTATCAATTTTTATAACCTTATCACAACCTTTTTTTAGATAAATTTTATTCCAAGGGTGATGGACTTGGACATTACCAAACGGATTGAAGCTATTTTTGCTTTTTGAGGCTTGAATCCTTTTGAGCAAATTGTTTGCATCTAACAAAATTTTAAATGTTGAATCTTCTTTCAAACTTTAACATCCTTAACAATGATTTGATTAAGTATCATATGATGCCTAATACAATGATATAATTATTTTAATATGTATATTATCTAATACATTGTCATAAATTCACATCCATTTTTTAGTTAAGGAATTAATTCATTAATACATTAGAATAACACATAGATACATCATTATAAAGAGTCATAACATCAAAGGCTCTTGCGTTAGGGCCATTGCAGTGTAGTGCATGTATAACAAACAACCCAACTAGACTTCAGGGGGATATCATGGCGGAAGGCTATGATGAAGCTAGATCACAATGCTTTGAAGACATGTGTAGTGTTTTTTTGTGGGCTTCACAACAGTCGGCAAGTTATCAACCTAGTTCAAAAGGTGATGACCAACGAGGAACTCCAGGATGATGCAGTTAATGCTCCTTTTAGTAGTTCAACAAATAAGTCTTTGAAAAGACCTTGCCCTACATCAACCACAAGCCTTAGTGTTAAGGTTCAACATTCTATTCTCAAGTACTGTTTTTTTTGTGATAGATCTTGTGCATCAAGCACAAAAGTGTATTTTTAATAAACTTTAATGATTTCCATTTCTCGATACATTTAGTTCCAAGATTACTTTGTTTTCATCACCTTGATGAACAATCTTTGTTCATTAGTTTTGTTTTGAAATGCTTGTGGTTGCTAAAAGGTCTCTAATAAAGCCAACACCATACCACCCATAGATGCAATCTAAGGTGATGGACCTATCCTTCTAGTTGGATCTGTTTGTCCTCCAAACAATGTGGTTGGTTCCCAATGTCCCTCGAACAATGGGCCTACATGGGGCTAGAATGGGGGATAACCATGGGTCCAAAGTGGGGGTCTATAGGGGTCACAATTCAATGGCCCCCAACATAACTGGCCCCAATGGGGTCCACAATGGGCCAACCAGTTTGGTAGAATCCCCCCTAGGTGCAATATGTTTCCACAATAGAACTGGAGTTCAAATTTTGGACAGTGGGGGGTTGGGCCACATCTATAGGATCGATGGCCACATCAACATTCCCGGTAGCACCACCAAATTATGGCCCCAATGTTGTAATCCCATTTCAACAAATTGTAGAAGTGTTGCTTGTAGTTCAAATGTCCAAAGGGCCTCATATGCCATTAGTTTTGCTTTCATCGACTACTATTTTAGAAGCCCCCAGGGCAATAGTGCCTACCATTATTCCAACATTAGGTACGTTGAGGATTAAAATTTAGTTTCAACTTTTTGAATTTGAAAATTGTGCTCAGAAGCGAACAAAAAAAAACTCTAGAGATGGAGGTGCAATAAAAACTTTTTAAAAGGTTGAAACCCCATGTAATAAAAATCATAGCTAAAGGGGGAATAGATGGGGCCTATGAAGGGAAAAATACTTGGGATGACCTCATGAGGTCCATAACACCTTGTTACTTGGATGTATATATTATCCATGTTAGGGAACAAAACCCAAGTGATATTGCCACATTGCAGAGTAGAATGGATGGCCTTTTTGAATATCTACACAATCCTTTATGTCATAAGGGATTTGAAGATTTTATTGACAGGTTTTGAAGGGAGAAAGGTCCCGACTCAAGCATATGTTCATGCATAAAAGACAACGGACTTGCCCAATGGGTATAGAGCCACCCTAATGGGAGAGGCTTACTTTGGTCTCTAGCTATTGAATTTAGATACCCTACCATGTCAAGGTTTGAAGCTCCAAATGGGTGGAGGTATGCATCTCATTGGATGTTGTTGTTTTTTAGTTTTTTTTCCTTATTTCATAGGGTGGCAACACATTTTCTTCTCGAGTCACAAATATTGAATTAAAGCTGCTAGAGATTACAAGCATAGTGGGCCAAGTGTTGGAGTCTTGCAATGAGAATGCGAAATCAATCCAATCCCTTAATTCTACAATTCTAAAATTCATGCGACGAATGCAAACAAATGCCATGGGATTGGGAAGTCTTGACTTGAAAGGATACGAGGGTGTAAAAAGGATGAATGCAACCAACATGGCAAAGCCTAATAAATTGCAAGCTTGGGCATGTAAGACTTGGCAACATAATTTGATGTTGACGTGCCACTTGAAAGAGCAATAGGATTGGGGGGCCAAATTCATTATGAGAAAAAGGGGTGTTTTATAATTGGCCTTACAACTCAATTTTTGAGTTGCAACGGACACTTGCAACTCACTATATTTATACATCGTGAGTTTTAACAGACAAGTTGCACGAGTTACAAAGTTGCAATTCACCATATATACGGTGCAACTCATTGCAATTCAATCAAAACAATTCATGTTCAACTACTATTCAACTCCATTATAACTACACCCATGACGTCATGTTGATGTCATTAATTGTCATCCATCTATTAAAATTTGACATGTGGCATTATGAACATTTTTAGACATAAATTTTTTTTTGAAATATTGATCTCCATTGTCCATTATGATTGTTAATGATGGTTCAAGATTGTGACACATGACACAATAAAAAATTGCCACATAACATATTTTGGAAAAATAAAATAAAATATAGTAGGTAGGTAGGTCATACATAACCATAGGTAGGTAGGTTTTAAGACCTACATACCTACATATTTACCTAGGACCTACTTACCTACCTAGCGCACTAAAAAATAGCCATGAATTTATTTATTTTTAAATTATGTTTTACTTTTTGGTTAAGCTTTTTTCAGTTCATCCCAAAATGGCACATGTATTTTAATGTGAAAACATAAGAGAACAACCCTTCTTTATATAGTTTGTAATATGGGATTCAAAGACAAAGTGACTTTGCAACTAGTGTAATTGCAAGTAAATGTAACATGCAACTTTTAAATTCAATATGTAGTTATATTAACGATTGTTCATGCAACTACCATAGTCACATGAGTGACTTACTAGTACTCCATGTGTAAAAATCAAGGCCATAATTAATCAATAAAATAATTCAAAAAATATAAAAACATTACCACATGTCATTATTTCATCACACCTTAATTATTAATTAAATCATTTATCAAAAATCCTATAACACCCCCATGGCACAAATCAAAACCACACCAAATGCAAGTCATTTACATTTTTGATGAATTCATTAATGCCACATGTCCAATTCATTTGCCATTACTGTATAATTTAGATACTTTATGAACGTATCAAAAATTTGCCACATATTAATATCACAACTGCAAATTTTTATTATTATATAATTTTAAGGTCACATGGATAGTCGCCACATGTAATCATTGATGAAATATCAAACAACGAATGTCCTATGTCCAAGTGTCACCACCACAATGGATCTATATAGGCCACATGGCTTAATCTATGTTGTTGTGTGGAACATGTGAGATCTTATGACTAAGCAATAATGAATTGTAAAACTAGTTGCAACTGTACGTGACACATAGGTACATGATGTTATTCCATGTCATTACACGAGGAACTAGTTATAGTCACAAACATTATGCGATTACCAATGCGACTTGGTGACACGTAATGTCATTTGTGATTATATTTCCCTACCACTTGTCCAAGGCAATTACACCCATTTCTAGTTACAAGTGTCAAATATGACTAAAATGTAATCGCAAATTGTTAATTTCCAAATTTCTACTAGTGCTATAGTAGCAATTATTTGATTTTGCAAATGGGAAGGGAGAGGACATAAATAATGTGATTTACAATTGGTTATTGGCTTATTAAGTGTTTGCCTTGGAGGATGTGGCCTTGTTTGAACCAAATCTTTTCTATGGTATATGGTAGATTCAAGGCAATGATAGATGGGAAGAATAATGCATTTTATCCGTTCTTATCATCATAAGGTGTTAGACATTCAATGGGTCCCTTTAGCTATTAGTGAATTTTTACCAATGTGTATATGAAAATAATTTTTTTTGATATATTATATTTATGGTCTTAAAAGATATTAACAATATTTTGTGATTTTATAGGTTGCCTTGTAACCATCTCTTTAAATGTTGAAATGTTGCATAGTAACATCCTTGGAGCTATTGAAGAAATGTGATTTAAGGTGGATATTGAAAACAAAAAAGAACAACATAATGCATTTGAGAATGCATTTGGGCTTTAAATTCCAATGCCTTTGGACGAGGACACTATGGTTATTCACATAGGGTCAAACCCATTCAACTGTAGGCATGGAAAAATTAGTACCAAGTTGGGCCAAGAATGTGGTTAGACACCCTTGAGAATTTACAATCATGAAACTTAGCAAAGGAATTTGATACCATGATTTATTAACATTTGCCATTTCCCATAGATATAATTTTTTTTTCAATCATGTGGTCCTATTAATGTTTCAACTTCAATGTATTAAATGATATGTATCAATGTAAAATGTTTTTTAATAACAATGTAGTTTGTATTACATTTTATATATCAATGAATCAATTTTATAATGAGTTAATGTATTAGATAAAACATGTATCATGCATGTTAATGTGTCATCTTTTGTTATTATTAAATTTATTTTACTTGGAAAAGGCAAAATACCAAAAATGATGAAATCCATCAAATATATTTTCTTCTTTCAAAACACATTCAATTTTATTTTTTCATGTGCATTTTGACCCTAATCATGTGTATTAGTGTATCAACGATGATCTTATGTTGATATTTTATGTTTCAAATGTTCTTCATGAATTGGGGCAACAAATCTTAATGTTGTCTTTTTAGAGGACAACCACATTTTGAACTAAGCATTAAAGAATTGGCCAAGTTTTGGTAACCTCAAGCTTGGTTGGGACATTCCATGATGGATTTCTTGAATTTTAGCCACTATTTCTATAGCCTACATATGACATTGTGGTAATACCTTATCATGGTGAGGCACATTAAAGTTTGCTTGTGTTGGAACCTTCCCACACCTTTCATTTCGACTCCAAGATTGGGGTACATGACTATTCAATACGTGACATTTGTATTTAGTAGATTCGTGGAGCTTTGTTGTTACGATGTCCATTTTAATGATCCTACATTTAATGAGTTGGTTTAGAAACTTGTATTAAATGTCCCCATCTTTACACAACTTGGGAATTAGGAGTGTGCATATGCTATTTCATAAAACCTTTGCCAATACTTGGCTTTGAAGGCATGTTTGAAGAATCAAAAATTGAAAAACCTAAGGTTGGTTTTTGACATTAATGTTATTTTTGTAATACATTCAAAACACAATAATTAGAATGTCAATATATAATAGTCAATGTAGTGTGTTTCAAAAAAAATGTAACATTGTACCATTGGATGTGTGATTTATTACCTTATGTGTTGGTGTACATCTTGAACGAGTTTTGGAGTGCACCAAATTTCATCCTCTAAAGTATCAAAAGCAGAACATCATAAAGCTTGTGGAAGAACTTGAAGTTAAGGACACAAGTTGTGGCTATTTGCCACCATATAAACCCTAAACCCTTCCCTTGATAATGATTATATTTTGTTGGACGTGACTATAGGTGTGCAAAATTCACAAGGCCTTCGCAATGTAAATGAGGTGGCCTTCAAATGGTAAGAAGATTGGGTGTATTGTAAGTAAATAATATATAGGTTGATTTTTGTGCTTAAGGGGAGCCCAATGGGAATATAGGATAGATTAGACAACTTTTTGGAGTTTTTATGAACTAAAGACTTCTATTAAACCCCATTTTGATGCTCATGGTTGGGTGGTAACGTTCATGTATATATAATCTTTATGAATTATTAGTCCATTTATTACAATGTTATGAAGTCTAGTATTTCATTTTAATCAAAGTTTTTAGTCATGAATTAGTGTGTCAATGTATTAATGTGTAAGTGTAGTAGAGTGTTTGCTTATCACTATGTTAATATGAGTGTATCATTGTACTAGTGTGTCAATGTATTAGTCCATGGTTA
>Ga0116229_10006553_pt1 | contig 18689 bp, 15 predicted proteins | sample S1TSphgellanicum_3_FD_87313 | JGI IMG/M metagenome (GOLD analysis project Ga0116229, IMG submission 87313) | Host-associated microbial communities from peat moss isolated from Minnesota, USA - S1T2_Fc - Sphagnum magellanicum MG | ecosystem: Host-associated > Plants > Peat moss > Unclassified... | reverse complement strand
GCCTGACCGAGCCGGTCGCGTAACGTATGCTCCAACTTTCGTTGAACTTCCTGCAGCGCCAGATGGAGCGGCTCGCGCCGTCCGCGCCGCCTAATCGCGGCGATCAGCCGTTGGCGTGGAAGCATGGCATCACGGTGCACGTGGTGCGCCGCCCGAAAGCGCGGCGTTACCTGCTGAGCTTCCAGGCGGACGGCTCCGCGCGGCTGGTGATTCCGCGGCGCGGCACGGAGGCCGAGGCGCTGCGATTTCTCGAGCGCAGCGAGGATTGGCTCCTGCGGCGGCTCGCCAAGTGGCGCGACAAGGCGAAGGCGAGGGAGCCGTGGCAGCAGGGCTCGCGCTTTCTCTATCGCGGTGAGGAAGTGGCTTTGAGCGTTGAGCCGCAAGGTGACGGCGTTTTGCTTCGCTTTGCCGAGCAGGTGATTCCTTTGCCGCAGGCGCTGCCCGATTATCGCTCGACGGTGTACGCGCGCTTGCGGCGAATCGCGGAGCGCGAGTTGAAGACGCGGACGCACGAGCTGGCGAAGCGGCACAACGTGGCCATCAGCCGCGTGACGGTGCGCGCGCAGCGGTCGCGCTGGGGCTCGTGTTCGCGGCGCGGGGCGATTTCCCTGAACTGGCGCTTGATCCAGACGCCGCCGTTCGTGGTCGATTACCTCATCGTGCACGAGCTGATGCACCGGCGTGAAATGAACCACTCCAAGCGTTACTGGAAGCACGTGGCCGACACGTTTCCCGCCTATCGCGAGGCGGAAGCGTGGCTCAAGAGCAACAAGATTGATTTGAGAGAAGATTGCCCTGAAAGGGCAACCTGAGATAGCCCAGGGTTGAAGCGAGGCTTGCCCGAGCTTCTACCCTGGGTATTCAGTTTCAAATCGAACTAAGCCCTGAAGGGGCGTCCTAAGTCGTGAGCATCTTAGAGCGCCCCTTCAGGGCTTGCCGCTTTCTTTGGCCCAATACCCAGGGTTTCACCCTGGGCTATCTCAGGTCGCCCCTTCAGGGCTACTTGGCGTGGCCGCTTTCGAGTTCATCGGCGAGCGGAGCGGCGTGGTAAATCTTGCGCAGCGTCTCGATGATCGCCGCGCTGTCGACGGCGACGGAGCGGTTGACCTTGGCGTCATAGAGATAGCGGCCGGCGAGCGATTCCTCGTTGCCGTCGAAAATGATGCCGACGAATTCTCCCTGGGCATTCACGACCGGACTGCCGGAGTTGCCGCCGAGGATGTCGGCGGTGGAGGCGAAGTTGAACGGCGTGGCCAAATTCAGGTTTGGCTTCGCGTCGATCCATGTGGGCGCGACGTTGAAGGGCGGCTTGCTGTCGTGCGCGGCGGCGTGGGCGAACATGCCGGCAAAATCGGTGAACGGCTCGATGTGCCTGCCGTTCGACTCGTAGCCGGTGACGGTGCCGTAGGCCAGTCGCAGCGTGCCGGTGGCGTCGGGATATTTCGGCGCGCGGTTGAGTTCGACTCGGGTCTGGTAGATCGTGGCGTAGGCGCGCTGCTTGGTCACCTCGTCTTCGTCGTCGATCTTGCGCGCGGCGCGCGAGGCGGGATCGATGGCTAGGGCGAACTGAATGAGCGCGTCGTTGCTGGTGGCGATGGCGCGTTCGCCTCCGGCGTAGAGTTTGCGGCGGTAGGCGATGTCCTCGAGCTTCGAACCGGTGATCAACTCCTGTGCTCGCGCTTCTGGCGATTTTCCGTCGAGCAGTTTTTTGACCAGCGGATCGTCCGGGCCGAATTGGCGGACGAGATTTTCGAGGCCATCGGCGAGGAAGAGCTTTTCGAGATCGGGGAAGTAGGGCCGGCCGGAGAAGAGCCGGAACTCGAGGCTGGGCAGCTCGCTTTCACGATAGGCGGGCAGGCGTTCGCCGTTCGGCTTTTCGCGCTCAGCGGCGGCGTGGACGAGCGTGCGCGCCATGTTGAGGAGATCGCTGCGGTAAGCGAAGCGCTCGTAGGACTGGTAGGCCTTGTAATTGGCGCGGTCGGTGGCGATGGCGTCGTGCACCTGCGCGAAGGCGTCCGCTGCGGCTTTTTGCCCGGAGGTGAGTAGCGCGCGGAAGGAATCTTCATCGGCTTTCTTGGCGTTGAACAGGGCTTTGTCGCGCAGGCCGCTGAGGAATCCGCGAAACGCCTTGCGTGAATTCGCGAAAGACGCGGCCGCTTCACCGGCCTGGCGTGCGTGCTCGGGACTGGTTGCGCCAAACGCGGCGAGCTTGCGCTCCATGCGCTCGAGTTCGTCGAGGCCGAGGGGCAGCCGTACGTCGCGCTGATAGGTGAGCTCGTCCATTGTCGCGAGCCTTTGCGAGGTGCCGGGATGGCCGGCGACGAAAACGAGCTGATCCTTGGCCGGGCCGGCGGAATCGCACTTGAGATAGTCGCGTGAGTTGAGCGGGTGGCCGTGGTCGTAGACGCGGAAGAGGCAGATATCGAGATCGTAGCGCGGGAACTCGAAGTTGTCGGGGTCGCCGCCGAAGGAAGCCATGTGCCAGTCGGGCGCGAAGACGATGCGGACGTCGGGATATTTCTTGTAGCGGTAGAGATCGTAACGCGCGCCGCCGAAGAGCGTGACGACGTTGCTAGTGAGTCCGCTGCGGTCGAACGATTCCTTCTCAATCGCGGCGACGACCGCGCGCTGCTGCGCCTCGGCTTCGTTCGGCGACGAGCCCGGTTTAATTGCGGCTTTAACGCGCTCAGTGACGTTCTCGGTGCTTTGCAGGACCATCATCTCGAGGCCCTGGCACTGGAGTTCATCGGCGAAGCTGCGCGCGTAGAAGCCGTTTTCCTCGTAGTTGTGCGTGCGCGTGCTGAGCGTGTGGAGCTGGCCTTCGGCGATGTGGTGGTTGGTGATGACGAGGCCGTCGGCGGAAACGAACGAGCCGGTGCCGCCGCCGATTTTCACAACCGCGCCGCGCAAGTGATCGAGCCACGCCTTGTCGAGCGTGACGTGGTATTTGTCCGCGATGGCTTGCGTCGGTGGGGCGTCGAAGAGCCAGTAGCCTTCGTCGGCGCGCAGCGATGCCGCGCACATAAAGAAAAACACGCTGGCGAGAAACCGGATCATCACGCGGAAGACGATGCCGGGGCGCTACGAGGGCGTCAACTTGAGTGCTGTACGAAAGTCGACGGTGGCTTCCTGTGGCTTCGCTTCGCTACGCCACCCGGACAACAAGTTGTCCGGGCCACCAACCCAAGCGCTACTCGATTTCCTGCGGCAGGGCCATGCGCGTGCAGAGATCGCTCGGTTCGCTGCGGACATCCTGCAGCGTCTTGTCATAGTAGAGACCGATGACGAAGCCGTAGTACTGGCCCTGCGTCGTGCCGTTGGGGCCTGGTGTGCCGGGGACGGGCATGACGTAGGTGACGCTGAAGGACTCGCTGGTCTTGCCGCCGGAGAAGAGGAAGGAGTCCTCGAACGAGCCCTTGCGCTGGCCAAGGTCGGGCACGAGCGAGCCGTCGGGCATTTGCTGGTAGAAAATGACGTAGGGCTGGAGCTTGGTCTGGTCGAAGTTGGCCATGTTGGGGTCGCGGCGCTTGAGGACGGCGCGGACCTCGAACTGCGGCGCGCCTTGGCGGACGTCGACCGGCGATTTCTCGACCGAGGCGATGTAAATCTGGCGTGGCAGCGTCGAGGCCTCGCGCAGCGGGTTGGACTCACCGCCGGAATCGAGCAGCAGCACATGGTCCTTGGCCTTGCCGTAAATCGTGCCGACGCCCTGGCCGAGATCGACGATGCGCTGCCAGTAGGCGCGCGACAGCACCGGATCATTCATCAGGTTGTAGGTCTCGGCGAGGTTGTTGAGCGTGGTCGGGCTGCGCGGGTCGAGGTCCTCCGCCTTGATGAGCAGGTCGAGCGCGGACTGGTAATCGTTCTGGCGCAGGAAGACGTTGGCTTCCTCGTTGAGATGCGAGACCTGTTCTTCCTTGTCGGTCTCGGTCGGCACCTTCAGCAGGGCGGCGTGCATGCCGATGCCCGGCAGACGCACGACGCCGTGGTCATCGACTTCGGGCGGGCTCGTTGAGGTGGAGACGTGAGCGAGGTGCGGAACGTAGAGTGAGCCGGCCGGGCCGGCTTTCGCCTTCGGCACGCTGGTGCTGACCGGAACGACCATGGCCCGGAGCCAGAAGATGGAGATCAGCATGACGATCTCCAGCGCGGCAATGGCGAAGACCATGTAAACGGCCACGGAATAAGTCTTGGGCCGGACGCGCTTGCGGGGGTTTCGCGCCGGAGGGCGAAGTGTCGGTGGGGGCAGGGTCGTCACGCGGGTCTGGACAAGAAATGGCGCGGCAAGCGTGGGCGGGCCGCTGGCGACTGCACAGAATGGCGCAAGATGCGGGGGGACGCAACACCTATGGTAGCGGCGAAGCTCCATTTGACAGCGCCCCGGGCCGCGTTATTTTCCTGACAGGAAAGCCTATAAGCCGCCGCACGCTATTTTCATCACGCGCACCCTGTTTCTGCGGCGCCCCTCCATGAATACCAACTCTCTCGACCTGAATCATCGTCAATTTAACTCTCCCGGCCAGGGCTACTGGCCCGACGCCACGCCGGCACAATGGAACGACTGGCAGTGGCAGATGCGCAACAGCATCAAGTCGCTCGAGCAACTGAAGGGCAAGATCGAGCTCACGCGCGAGGAGCACGCGGGCGTTCTGCTGGCCAACACGAAGCTGGCCATGGGCATCACGCCCTACTTCTTCAACCTGGTCGACCCGTTCGACCCCGAGTGCCCCATCCGCCGCCAGGTTGTTCCGCGCATCGAGGAGATGACCTACGCGCCGGACGACATGGCCGACCCATGCGGCGAGGACCACGATATGCCGGTGCCGGGCCTGGTGCACCGCTATCCGGACCGCGTGCTGTTCCTGGTCACGGACCGCTGCGCGTCCTACTGCCGCTACTGCACGCGCAGCCGCGTCGTCAGCGGCGCGGGCGAGCAGGAGCTGGAGCTCGACTTCGACCGCGCCATCGACTACCTGCAGAAGCACACCGAGGTGCGCGACGTCCTGCTCTCCGGCGGCGATGCGCTGCTGCTCTCCGACTCGCGGCTCAAGAACCTGCTCGGCCGCCTGCGCGCGATCGAGCACATCGAGTTCCTGCGCATCGGCAGCCGCGTGCCGATCTTCCTCCCGCAGCGGATCACGCCCGAGCTCTGCGCGATGCTCAAGGAATTCCACCCGCTCTGGATCAGCGTCCACGTCAATCATCCGAAGGAGCTCACCGCCGAGGTGCGCGAAGCCCTCGGGCGCCTCGCCGACGCGGGCATTCCGCTCGGTAACCAGTCGGTCTTGCTGCGCGGGGTCAACGACGACCCGGCAGTGATGAAGACCCTCGTGCAAAAGCTGCTGCGCTGCCGCGTGCGGCCCTACTACCTCTACCAGTGCGACCTCATCCAGGGCTCGTCGCACCTGCGCACCTCGGTCAGCAAGGGGCTCGAGATCATTGAGAACCTGCGCGGCCACACCAGCGGCTACGCCATTCCGCAATACGTCATCGACGGCCCCGGTGGCGGCGGCAAGATCCCGATCAACCCGAGCTACGTCGTCGCCCAGACGCCGGACCGCATCGTCCTCCGGAACTACAAGGGCGACATCTACGAGTACCCCGAGGTCGCGCCGGCCGGCGAAGCCGCGCCCGTGACGGCGCCCGGCGTCCGCCACCTCGAGTTCCTCGACCCCGTCGAGGAGCGCGAGGAGATCACCACCCGCTCGTGGCGGGCGGGCCGGCGGGACTAGTCCGCGGCCGGCCTAAATCGCTTCGGGAGCCTGCATTTTTAGGTGATACAGTGTTGCTTGGGTATTTAAGCGGGTGCCTTCGGCGTTCTTGCCATGGCGGCGGGGGACGATAGCTTAGGGGCGTTTGCGAAGCTCCGCCCCGTCCTCCGTCCATCGGCTTGTTTTCGTCCTGATGGCCAGCGTGGGCGTGACGCTCCCCGGTGTGGCCTTGATCGCGGCGGCTTGCGCGCAGGGGGCGCGGCCCATTCCCCACACGGCGGAGTTCCTCGCGCAGTTCACCGTCCTCGAGGGCTTCCTCTACCCGGCGCAACCGGCGAAGACGGCGGCCTACGAGGCCGGCTGCCTGGCCGCGCTCGTTTTGCCGTTGATCGGAATTTACCTCGGCCGGTGGATCGCGGAAAAACTCTCCGACACGTCGATCATTCGCCTGGGGTGGCTAGGCGCGGCGCTTTACTTGCTGGTGCTGATCGCCGCCGCGTGGCCCATGGCCGATTGTCCGCACCCGCCGTTTCCCATGGTGCCCCCGTCGTGGCTCCTGCTGCCGTTCGATTTTTCGCGTCCCTTTGCCACGCCCCTGCGCATCGCGGTGCTCTTGGCGGCGGCGGCAACCGGGTTTTGGCTGCTGCGCGCCGTCCCGACGCGGCGGAATGCGAATCGCGCGCTGATGATATTGCTGGCCATCTGGGCGCTGCTCATCCCCAGCCGCCTTTACGCGCCGGGCGACATCAACGATGAACTCCGGTTCACCTATGGCCTCGACGCCGTGGCCGATTCGCTGAGCCAGTCGGTGAACGGGCATCACCTGCTGGTCGATTTCCCGCACATCTACGGCGGTTACGAGGAGATGCTCGCCCCGGCGGTCCGGCTTCTGCCGGTGGGCATCGGATCGCTCATTGCGGTGCTGGCGGCGCCGGGCATCGCTGGCATGCTTTGCCTCCTGCTGGTGGCGCGGCTCATCGTGCGGCGGCCCGCGCCGCTTTTTCTGTGCGGACTGGCCCTGCTCGGCGCCGGTTATCTGCCCTCGACTCATGACCTCACCTTCGGCTACGGCACGGCGCGGTGCTTCTTTCCACCGTTGGGCCTCCTGGCGGCCACACTTTATTTTCTCCGGGCGACGCCCCTTCGCTACGCGGTGACAACGGGCATCGCGGCAGTGGCCCCGGTCTGGAATCTCGACAGCGGCCTCGTGCTTTGGGCGAGCTGGCTCGGCACGCTCCTGATCATGAGCCTGGCGCGCCGGGACTATGCGGGCGCGGCGCGGCACCTGGCCGGCCAGGCGCTTGCACTCGTCGCGGCAGGGTTGGCCTTTCTTCTCTATCTGCGCCTCGTTTCCGGCCAGTGGCCCGATATGGGCCTGCTCTTTTATTTCCAGAAGCTCGTCCTCGGCGCCGGGTATTTCTGCGTAGGCCTGGTGGTGCCGGACATGTGGATCTTTGTCGCCACGCTCTACCTGGCCGCGCTGGCGGTGGTTTTCCTGGCCTGTCAGCGCCAACGCGCCAACGGGCGCACGGCCGTGACGCTGATGCTCGCCCTGCTCGGCCTCGGCCTCTTCAGTTATTTCATGGGCCGTTCGGTGGAATCGAACCTGGTGGGCGTGGCTTATCCCGCCCTTCTGCTGGCGGGCCTTTTCTGCGCCGGGGGCGACGCGCTGGCCCGCCGGCGCCGGTTGCCGGGCAGCGCGCGCGGCTTTCTGCTCCCGGCGAAAATCGCGCTTTTCTGGTGGAGTTTCCTCCTCGTCGCGGCGCTGCCCGATCTCGTCCGGGCGAGCGCCCATGTGCTGAGCCATTGGGACAGCGAAAAGCCAACGCCGCTCGAGGCCAACGCCGCATTTGTCCGCCAGCGCGTCGCGCCGCGCGAGCCCGGCGTCTTCTTCCTCTCGAATCACAGCGGCATCTATTACTACCTGTCCGGCACGGTGCGGCCCCTGCGCATTCCCGGCATGATCGAATTGCTGGAAACGCGGGACATGAGCGTGCTGGCAGAGGCGATTCGCCGGCGGGAGATCGCCAGGCTCTTCGTCGAGCAGAACTTCTACGACATCGAGATGTACCGGCCCGATGTGTATGAGGAGATCCGGCGGGCCATCGCGGAAAATTATGTCATGGCGGCGGCGGCGCCGACCGGGCGGCTTTGGCTCTACGTGCCGCGTTGAACCGGAAGCGGGGAAAGATTTCGCTGGGGCGCTTCGCGCCGCAAGGCAAACGGCGAGCATCGACCGGCGCTCCATATTGGAATTGGGATTGTCAGCGTCGCGCGGCGCGTTAAGTCGCTTTTCTGGAGAAAGGGCGGGTCGCTCCTTGTGACGGCGACGGTGCATGCGCTCATCGATGCCGTGCGGAACGCGGTGATGTGAGGTGGAAGTTTCTCGCGGCGAAGACGGAGCCCACGGAGTCGAGGCAACGACGGACTACCGCGCGATGGCGTGGGTCGGCCGGTCTTGCAAGCGAAAGACGGTGATGTTGCCCAGCGCGGCCGGCGCGGCGAAGGAGTGGCGCAGCAATTCCGGGCGCGCGCCGTCGTCCGGGCGGGTTTCGTTTCGGGGATAAGTCCCGGTTAAAATGTAGTTGGGCGGCGGGCGGGTGATCTGGCCGAGCAAATCGACGATCCAGGCCGGCAGGACTTGCAGCCGCGCGAAGGCTTTCGGGCCCATGGCCGCGCGCATGGCTTGGTCGGCCTTGGCGGCGTGCGAGGCGTAGAGAATCGGCATGATCAGGTAGCGATCGCCGAGGTAAAAATTGGTCACGTCGCTGGTCCAGACCGGCAGCGTCAGGATCATCGTGTCGCGGGGAGCGGCGTTCTCCGGCATGTTCCTGAAACTGTCCACCACCTCATTCCACGTTTCCGGCGGGGGCCGGACGATCTCCGTGTAAACCGGCACGAACCACGTGGCGGGCGTCCGTTCCAGGTGCGGCGTGGTCCAGTAGGAAAGCGTCGCGAAATTGCAGAAGAGCATCCCGGCGCCGACCACGAAGTAGAGCACGGCGTTGGCCGCGATCGCATCAAGCAAAAGGAACAGCGCCAGCAGGCCAAAGATCAGCAGGTGCGGTTCATAGCGGAGCCACATTAAATGATCCTGGGTCTCGGTACCGAAAACGGCCGCGGTGACGACGGCTTGAACCGCGATGTTCAGGAAGATGAAGGCGAAGAGCGGTTCGCGGGTGATGATTCCCCAGCGCTGGCGAACGGCGAGGACCGCCAGCAGCACAGCGCAGACCAAGAGGGGGAAGCAGCCGACCGCGTCGGGGTCGATGAAGGCCGCCCACAAGCCGCGCACGAAGTTCAGGAACCAGAGCGCAAAATCGGTGCCAATGGTGTTGAGCGACAGGTCGGTGCCGGCCAGCGGCGGGCCGAGCACATGGAACCAGATCTGCCACGAGGCGCAACCGACGGCGGACGCGACGAGATAAGACACAAGGACGTCGCGGCGAAAGGCCAGCGCGTAAAGCACGACGGAAAGTGACGCGCAAAGCGCCGCGAAGGGATGCGTCTGGAAGAGCAGGACGAAGAGGACCGCCGCGGAGAGGAAATGAAACGCGCGGTTCTTGAATTTTTGCGAGAGGTGCCAGACCAGCACGGCATAAATGAGGATGAGCAACGGATAGTAACGCGCATTGCGCTGGAACAGCACGATCTGCGGCGCAGTAAGGATGAGCATCGTGGTGAAGGCCGGAAACCGCACGCGCGGCTTGAGCAGCGCGTAGACCGGGAAGAAGGTCAACGCACCGCACAGGGCGAAAAGGGCGCGCAGGCCCGCGGTGCCCTGGCCGAAGAGCAGCAGGGAGGCGGCGCCAAGGTAATACTGGCACCAGGGAATCTTGTTGCAGACGAGGTGCTCGTTGAGCTGCGAGCCGTCGTCGTAGATGCTGACGTTGCGGCCATCGAAGGCCAGGGGATAGCCGACTTTGAGGATGTTGCGCGCCTCAACGCCGGTGTCGGCTTCGTCGCCCCAGAGCAGCGGCGCATCGAGCCGGGTGAAGTAAGCCACGGCGACGACGAGAAGGGCGAGGGCGGGCAGCAGCCACGGCGGTCCGAAAGTAGCAGCGGGCGGCGTAGCCGGTTCCTGTGGCAGCTCCAGCCTTGGAGCTGGCGGTTGCGCTTCCTTTCGGGGCTTGGGGTTGGGTTTAAGGCGTCGCTTGCGGCTCATGCGGTCAGCGTGTCGGAGGAAGCGATTTCCAGCGGCGCCTACTTCGCGGGGATGAGGAGCGAGGCGTTGCCGACCCACATGGCGAAGTAAGGTTGGGACGCATCGGCCTGCTTCATGAGGATGAGGAAGGGCTTGTCGAAGATCATTTCGTGCGTGTCGAGCGGCTGGGCCATGGCGGCGCTCATCATGACGATGACGGCTTCGGACTTGAGCACGGCGCCTTTTTCGTTGAGCTGGAAGCGGACGAGTTGTTTGACCTCGCTGGTGACGAGATTTTGGACCGGGGTGTTGGGGCCGGGCTTGAGGGTGAGGCCTTCGAGGTCCTTGAAATTCTTTGCGAGGTCGTAGTTGAGCTTGGGGATGGAGAGGTTGTCGCGTTCCTGCGCGTAGATCACCTTGTCTTGCCTGATGAAGCGTGCGAGTACGGCGGCGATGGTGCTGTTGAGGGTGTCGCCGGGCGTGACCTTGGCGAGGATGAGTTGGTCCTGCGGGTCTTTGGTCTTGAGGCCGATGACAAAGTCGTCAGGGCCCTTGTAATCGTAAATGCGGACCTGCTGGAAGACACCGGGCTTGAGCTTTTCCTTGTTTTCCCCGAGGAAGCCGAAGCTTTGGACGCCTTTCTCCGCGCCGGGGAAATTGAGCGGATCGTTGTCCTCGAAGACCTGCGGGAACTGGAGGTTCTTGAAGAGGTAGGCGTAGGCGACGAAGTCATAGGGGCCCGGGTGTGGCGGCACGGGCGGGATGAGCTCGGGCGAGGCGGCGCCGTGGAAGACTTTGTCGAGCGCGGCGCGGATTTGGTCCTCGACGTGGTTGTGCTCGAAGCCGGCGATGGCGACGTAGCTGCCGGGGTTGAGGTCCTTGTGGGTGAAGTCTTCGCGATTGAGGAGATCGGCGACGGGCGGTTGCTCGGTGAACTCGAGCTTGGAGCCGACGAGCTTGATCGCTTCGTTCCACGCGAGCTGAAGAGTGCCGCACCAGATGACGTTGTTGGTGGGCTTGAGCGGGACATCGGGATGGGCAACGAGTTGCGTGTCCTGGAGCGTGTTGACGTCGGCCTTGGTGAGGCCGTCGCCGGAGAACGCGGCGGCGTGGGAGCCGGGCGCGGGATCGGCGGCGTGAAGGGCGAGGGAGGCGGCGAGCAGGACGGCGAACAGCAACGCGCGGGGCATGAGGTTAGTGGTAGCGCGCGATGCCTTCGGGGGAAAGTCCTGATGTTTCGCACAGAGGACGGAAGAGGACGGCAGAGAGGGGATGGTTTCGCACGGAGGCTCGGAGGGCACGGAGGGGCTAAAGAAATGGCTCAGGATCGACATGGAAACCCGAGATCTGCCACTGCTGATCATGCTTAACGAGGTGAATGCTTACCAATAGCCGGCCTTTTTCAAACGTGGCCGTTGCTTCGTAGAAGGCCAGGTAACTAAAATGGCCGTTGTGCCACTTGAGGGTGATTTTTCCATCGTCCTTCAGTCCGGGATAGCTTTGAAGTTTGCCCAGCTTTCGCAGTTCTATGAAGACAGAATCTAACTGGCCTTTTGTGGTGGCAGCTTGAAATTCAGGGCTGGCCCGATTGATGAGTTCGTCCTCCGACCAAGTTGTGACGATAGCATGAATGCTCTGGTCGGCGTACGCCTTTGACTCCTGGCCCGCCACATCAAGAGCGTGGGCCTCGTGCGCGAAGACGCAGAGGAGGACCAATACCGCGAGCACGCCAACAACCGCGAACTGCATTACCCAGCGCGGAAAGCCGGATTCTGGTTTTGGCGGGACGCTCTCGGCCATGATGCGAGGAAATAGCGGGGTTCTGCGTGAGTGAGAAGTTTTTCCTTTTTCGCTGAGTGGCGCTGCCTCGCTTTCCTGTGTGCGGACGAGGCAATGGAGTTGCCGGGGTAGCCCGCGCTCGCTGAGCGCGGGTGCCGTCGCGCTGCGCGACGGCATTTCGGAAATCGGTCGCGCGGCGCGACCGACCGGCGCTGGGCCAGCGCCGGCTACCTCGGCGCGCCGCGGGAAATGGGACGTGAAGGGACTCGCATCCCTACCTTGTAACTTATCTGTTTCCCTCCGTGCCTTCCGAGCCTCCGTGCGAACCTCTCTGCCTTCCCCTCTTCAGTCCTCCGCGCGAAATTAGTTCGATCAGGGCGTGAAGGGGGCCGGGGATTGGTCGGGGGTTTCCTGGTAGGTCTTGTGGGCCTGGAAGAGAGCGAGGCGCTTCTTGGCGTCGGCGATGTCGCTGGGGCTCATGCCGGGGGCGTCGATGGCGATTTGTTCCCACTTCACCGCGCCGGCGAAGTCGCCGGCCTGGGCGCAGGCGGCGGCGAAGGTGTCGAGGCTGGTGGCGGCTTTCCAGTCGCTCAACTTGCAGGCCTCGGTGGCGGCGGCGAGGGCCTTTTTGCCGTCGCGATACTTGGCGTTGGGGCAGGTGGCGAGGATCCACGCGAGGTTGTTGTAGGCTTCGCCGAGCGCCCCATCGAGCTTGATGGCGTTTTCGCAGTCGGCGATGGCGTTGCCGTAGGCGCCGAGCTTGGCCTGGGCGAGGGCGCGGTCGGCGAAGACGGAGGCGTTGTGGGGATCGAGGGTGATGGCCTGGTTGAAGTCGGCGATGGAGAGGTCGAGCTGGTTCTTTTGCCCGTAGGCCTCGCCGCGGGCGATGTAGTAGGGCGCGGCCTTGGGGTCCATGAGGATGGTGTGGTTGTAGTCGGTGACGGCGAGGTCGGGCTTGCCCAGGCTGGAATAGGCGAGGCCGCGGGTGAAGTAGGCGGAGGAGAGCCCGGGGCTGAGCTCGACGGCGCGGTTGAAGTCGGCAAGGGCGTCGCCGGCGCGGTTGTGGCCGAGGTAGACGATGCCGCGGTCGCTGTAGGCGGCGGCGTCGTTGGGGTTGATCTGGAGGGCCTGGTTGAAGTCGGCGAGGGCCTTGTCGAAGTCGCCGAGCTGGGAGTAGGCCTGGCCGCGCGCGCTGTAGGCGGAGCTGAGCCGGGGCTGGAGGGTGATGGCCTGGGTGAAGTCGCTGACGGCGCCGTGGGGGTCGTTTTTCTGGAGGTAGACGAAGCCGCGGCTGAGGTAGGCCTGGGCGTTGCCGGGCTTGAGGCGGATGACGGAGGCGTAGTCGGCGAGGGCTTTGTCCAAGTCGCCCTTCTCGAGGTAATAGATGGCGCGGTCTTCGTAGGCGCTGGCGCTGTCGGGGTCGGCCTGGAGGGCCTGGTTGAAGCTGTCGAGGGCGGCGTCGGCCTGGCCGAGGTGGAGCTGGGCGAGGCCGCGGTGGCAGTAGGCCTCGGCGTCGTCGGAGTTGAGCTGGAGGGCGAGGTTGAAGTCGACGAGGGCTTTGTCGTAGGCGCCCTGGGCGAGGTAGATGGCGCCGCGGTCGTCGTAGGCTTTTTCGTCGTTGGGGTTGAGGTCGATGGAGCGGTCGAGGTCGGCGAGGGCGGCGTCGAACTGGCCAAGCTGGCCGTAGGCGTAGCCGCGGTTGTAGTAGGCAGAGGCGCTGGTGGGCGCATTTTTGACGGCCTGCTCGAAATCGGACAGGGCGAGGACGTAGGCGCCTTGGCGGTCGTAGGCGCTGCCGCGGGCGGAGTAGGCGTCGGCGTTGGTGGGGTCGAGCGCGATGGCCTGGGTGAGGATCTGGACGGCGGGGCGGTCCTTGCCGGCGGCGTAATCAGATGTTCCTTCGAGGACGAAGAGGCGCGAGAGGCCCCGGCTGTAGAGCGGCAGGAGGGCGATGAGGACGAGCAGGCTGACGAAGAGGAGGGCGAGGCCGCCGAGGATAAAGGGCAGCTTGCGCAGGGGTGGGCGGGGACCGGGCGGGGCCGGCGTCGGCGTGCTCATGGGTGTCTTACCAGTTGCTCAATCCGGGGGTTTTGTCCACTGCTTCTCCGGGAATCTTGGTAGCTTGCCTTGTGCCGGGAAGGAAGCTTTAGTCGAAGTTTCGGAGATATCATGCCGAACATTTACGTCATTGCGGGGCCGAATGGGGCGGGGAAGAGTACGATGGCTCATGCGCTATTGAGTCGATTCCTGCACTGCGAAGAGTTTGTCAACGCTGATGATATCGCCCGGGGCCTGTCGGCTTTCCGACCTGCGGGCGTTGCCCTTGAGGCAGGACGTGTGATGTTGCGGCGCTTGGATGACCTGGCTCGGCGACGCATTGATTTCGCATTTGAGACGACGCTTGCTTCGCGTTCTTTCGCGCCTTGGCTGCGCAAGAGACAGGAGGAAGACTTTCGGGTCCACCTATTCTTCTTGTGGCTTCCAGCACCTGAGGTTGCAATCGAGCGGGTGGCTGCCCGCGTTGCGGCCGGTGGTCATAACATTCCTGAGCCTGACATTCGCAGACGCTATGAACGTGGGATTCGTAACTTTTTCGAAATATACTCGGTCCTTGCTGACACTTGGGAAGTGTATGATACTTCATTCAATACGAGTCTGTTGATCGCTGCTGGCAGGAGCGCGGCCGACATCCAAATTCTGCATTCAGACATATGGCGCAAATTCAATCAGTGCCGCGCGTAACTGAGGAGGAAGCGGCTGAGCTTCAGGCAAAAGTGCAGGCTGGGGCAAGGGAAGGCGTTGCCCGCGCGCTGGAAGAGCATTATCACATGGGGCGAACCATCGTCGTCTGGCGCGATGGCAAGGTCGTGCACTTGAAGCCCGAGGAGTACAAGGATCGGATTGCGTCGAGCCTGGGCATTATCTAGCGCGCACCGTGCAGCTTGCTTTGCAGGGGGAAGACGGCTTTAGTAAAGGTTGTCTTATGAAGCGTGATTTTTACCCGTGGCAGACGGCGCTGGTTCTGCTTTTGGTGACGGTGGTTTTGCGGCTGCTGGGCAACCACTTTGTCGAGGCGTTGCCGGATGTCTCGCCGCTGATGGCGCTCGCTTTTGTGGGGGCGATGTATTTTCCGCGCACGTGGGGCTGGCTGATCGGTCCGGCGGCGCTTTTGCTGACGGACCTGGCGTTCCTGGGCATCAACCAGAAGACGGATGGCTCCGGCCAGCTTTTCACGGTGTGGACGGTGATCGGGTTTGGCTTCGTCACGGCGCTTTATGCGGCGGCGAGCGCGTTCGGCATCTGGATCGCGCGGCATAAGTCGTTGCCGAAAATTTTGACCGGCAGCGTGGTCTGCTCGGTGCTCTTTTACGTGGCGACGAACACCTATTCGTGGTTTTACGACAGCTTCATCGTGCATCTCCAGGGCGGCTACGCCCCGACGTTCGCGGGCTGGCTGCAGTCGAACACGACGGGCTTGCCGGGCTACGAGCCGTCGTGGCTCTTCCTGCGCAACGCGGCGGCGGGCGACCTTTTCTTCGCGTTGGTGCTGCTGCTGGTGCTGGACCGCGCGCTGCTCTTCGGGCACGCGGGCGAGAAGGCCGCGCCGCGGATGGCCTAGCAGGATTGCATGTCGCCGCTGGCCCTCTCGACGTGCTGGAATTCCTACCGGCACCAGGACGGCTATGCGATGCTCAAGGAAATCCGGCAGCTCGGCTTTCCCGTTTGTGAGCTGGGCCACGCGATCCGCTTCTCGCTCTGGCCGGGCATCCTCAAGGCGGCGGAGGAGGACCTGATCAAGATCCAGACGCTGCATAATTTTTGTCCCGTGCCGACGAGCGTGCTGCGGCCGAACCCGAATTGCTTCGAGTACTCCGACACGCGCGCGACCATGCGCGGGGCGGCGATCCGGGCAACGCAGGACACGATCCGCAACGCGGCGATGTTCGGCTCGAAGGCGGTGGTGATGCACCTGGGCCGGGCGGGGCCGGCGGGCATCTCGGGCAAGCTCGAGAAAATCTACGAGCGCGGCGGGTTCCTCAACGGCCCCTATTGCGACCTGAAGGTGAAGGCGGTGCAGCAGCGGCGCGAGTCGTACAAGAAGGTCTGGCCGCGCGTGCGGGAATGCCTCAAGCCGATCGTGGACCTCGCCGGCGAGTTGAAGGTCAAGCTCGGCTTCGAGATTCGCGAGGATTTCGAGGAGTTTCCCAACGAGGTCGAGTTTGCGGACGTGCTCGACGAATTTCCGCGCGAGGTCGTCGGCTACTGGCACGATTTCGGCCATGCGCAGCGCAAGGAATTCCTCGGCTGGCACGACCATATCGAGACGCTGGCGCGCCGCCGCGACCGGCTCTTCGGCCTGCACATCCACGATTGCCGCCGGCCGACCGAGGACCACCTGCCGCTCGGCCATGGCGAGATCCAATTCAACGCGCTCTTGCCGCTCGTCCCGCAAACCGCTATCGGTGTTCTGGAACTGGCGCCAGGAACGCCGGAGGAGCAAGTCATCGCCAGCCGTCATTTATGGAATTCCTACGTCGCCGCCTCGGGCTGATCATTCGGTGTGTCGTCTCACTCGCGGCGGTGGCCTACGTCATCCACACGTACGACTGGGTAAAGGTCTGGGCCAACATCCAGACCATGAATTATCTCTGGCTCGCGGTCGGCCTGGTCTGCTTCATCCCGACGCTGCTCGTCGTCTCGTGGCGCTGGCGCATGCTGCTCGGCGTGCATGAGGTGCGCCTGCGCTTCTGGCGCGTTTTCGAGCTCACGATGATCGGCCAGTTTTTCAGCACCGTCGGCGTGGGCGCGACCGGCGGCGACGTCTTCAAGATTTTCTACGTGGCCCGCGCCGTGCCGGACCGCCGCACCGCCGTGGCGTTCACCGTCATTGTCGACCGCGTCATCGGCCTGATCGCGCTCGTTCTCTTTGGCGGCGTGCTGGCGGCGTTCCGGCTGCCGCTGCTGATGTCCACACCGCACACCAAGGCCTTCACCATCACGTTCTATCTTTTCGTCGTGGCCTCGGCGGTCGGCTCGGTCCTGGCCAGCCTCGGGCCGTACGTGCTCAACCGCCCCTTCTTCGTCAATCTCGGCCGCAGGCTGCCCATGGCGCACCGCGGCGCGAAACTCTACGCCGCCTACGACTGCTCCGCCCGCGCGCTCGGCACCAACATCCTCGCGCTCATCGTCTCCGTCCCGTCGCACCTCTCGATCATGATGATGGCCTACTGCATCATGCTCGCCATGGGCTTGCCCGTGGACCTCCTCGAATTCTGCTCCATCGTGGCCATCGTCAACCTGCTCATCGCCATGCCGGTGAGCATCTCCGGCATCGGCATCCGCGAGGTGCTCTTCCCCATGTTCCTCGCGTTGATCAACGTGCCCGCCGACAAGGCCGGCACCTTCGCCATCACCTACTTCGCGCTTTGCACCATCTGGAACATCGCCGGCGGTCCCTTCTATTTCCTCTACCGGCACGAAACCCACACGCCCCCGCCGAACACCGACGAGGTGCAGCCCATCCTCGAGCAATGAACCCCTGGGCGTGTAACGTTGTCGCCCGCTTGCAGCGCGCCGGTCACACCGCGTATCTCGCGGGCGGCTGCGTGCGCGATCATCTCCTCGGCATCACAGCCAAGGACTGGGACGTCGCCACCAGCGCCACGGCGGAGGAAGTGCAGGACCTCTTCGCCGGGCGCGTGACCGATCTCGTCGGCAAATCCTTCGGCGTGGTCCGCGTGCGCGAGGGCGAGGAATTTTTCGAGGTCGCCATGTTCCGCCAGGACGGCGCCTACATGGACGGCCGGCATCCCGTGACCGTCACGCCCGCGACGGCGGAGGAAGACGCGCAGCGGCGCGACTTCACCATCAACGGCATGTTCTTCGACCCGGCCGCGAACAAGCTCATCGACTTCGTCGGCGGCGAGGCCGACCTGCGCGCGGGCATCCTCCGCGCCATCGGCGATCCCGAGAAGCGTTTCGCCGAGGACCACCTGCGCCTGCTGCGCGCCATCCGCTTCGCCGCGCGGTTCAAGTTCCAGATCGAGCCCAGGACGTGGGAAGCCATCCGCGCCGGCGCGGCCATGATCCGCACCGTCAGCGCCGAGCGCGTCCGCGACGAGCTCAACCGCATCTTCACCGTGCCCAAGCCGGAAAAGGGGCTCGACCTGCTCGACCAGAGCGGCTTGCTCGTGCAGGTGCTGCCCGACATCGCCGCGCTGCACGGGGTCGAGCAGCCCGCGCAATTCCATCCCGAAGGCGACGTCTACGAGCACACACGCCTCATGCTGACCAAGGTGCAGGAGCCCGACCTCGAGCTCGCGCTCAGCATCCTGTTTCACGACGTGGGCAAGAAGCCGACGTCGAAGACGGACGAGAACGGGCGCATCCGCTTCAACGAGCACGAGAGCGTCGGCGCGGAGATGGCCGAAAAAATCATGACCGGCCTGCGCTACGATAACAAAACCATCGGCAACGTGAAGGAGCTCGTGCGGCACCACATGCAGTTCAAGGACGTGCCGCACATGAAGACGTCCACGCTGAAGAAGATGATGCAGCGCTCCACCTTCCTCAAGGAACTCGAGCTGCACCGCATCGACTGCTCCAGTTCGCATGGCGACCTGCGGCACTGGGAATTTCTCAAACAGCAGCTCGACACCATGACGCCGGAGCAGATCAACCCACCCTCGCTCATCAACGGCCACGACCTGCAGAAGATGGGCGTGCTCCCCGGCAAGCAGATGGGCCGCATCTTGGAAGCGGTCAAAATCGCGCAGCTCGAGGGCCACGTGCAAACGCGCCACGAAGCGCAAATCCTCGCGAAAAAACTCGCCGCCCACGGCATGGAAACCGGCGCCTTGCCCCCGCCGCCGACAAGGCCCCCGCAACCACCCCCGGAGGGTCAGCCTCCGGCCTGACCCGGACTGAAGTTTCGCACAGAGGACTGCAGAGGACTGCAGAGAGGTTTCGCACGGAGGCTCGGGAGGCACGGAAGTTTGGAGGGACGGGCTCCTGCCCGTCCGTGCCGCTTCTCTTCCAAGCCCCGACGGACGGGC
>Ga0116229_10006551_pt1 | contig 18693 bp, 12 predicted proteins | sample S1TSphgellanicum_3_FD_87313 | JGI IMG/M metagenome (GOLD analysis project Ga0116229, IMG submission 87313) | Host-associated microbial communities from peat moss isolated from Minnesota, USA - S1T2_Fc - Sphagnum magellanicum MG | ecosystem: Host-associated > Plants > Peat moss > Unclassified... | reverse complement strand
TTATTTTTTTTTATTTGTTTTTTATATTTTTTTTATTTTTTTTTTTTTTTTTTTTTTTTTTTTTTTTTTTTTTTTTTTTTTTTTTTTTTTTTTCCCCTTCTTAGTTTCAGTTTTCTATCTTTAGTTTTTATATGAAATTTTTTTCAAGCATTTTTTTAATCACTTCTTTTCTTTTTTGGGTTCCAAATTTTGGACCTTATGTATGGTTTTAAACCTAATAATTTCTCACCCAAAATAATATTTTTGGCTTTTTGGCTTTTTGGTTTTGAATTTTGGCCCGGAATAATGTCAACAATTGGGCAACAACTTTCATCCATCATTTACTTAGTTTCTGCTTGGTACCTATCTTCTTCAAATTGTTTGTTGGGCCCAAGTGATAGGGACTCTCTGGTCAAAATTCATTTAATTATCTGGTTTCACAATGGAGGGTTTGGTCTTCTTCACACAGTTTTTTAAAGTTCTTTATATTCAATTTATTTACTTTTTTTTTTGCCCTTTTTACAATGGTTGCACGATATTTGGATTTTATTATTGTGTTTTTACATTGAATGCAGAGAATCCGGGACTTTTTTTAGGTTTTTTTACATTGGTTTTCGTCAAGGAAATTCCTTTGGAAAGAGTTTAGTTTAAAAGTTTCAAGGTATGATGGTTACAAGTTTGGAGAAGGGTTGAGTGCAAATTGTGGTTTTTTCAAAGAGGTATTACAAAAAAGTGAAAATTGGCCAAAGTTTCAAGTTGATTCTCACCTTGAGTATTTCAAGGTATCACTAAGGGTGATACCTTTTTTGAAATCCACCTTTCAATTCTCAATGAACTGAGAATTGTTCACTTGAAACCTTTTAAGAAATTGATACCCTATCAAGGTATGAAGGGATAGCAAGGTCAAGGTTTTAATTAATGAGAAATAGATTTAAGGTGGTAGGTAGGGTTTAGAAAAAAAAAAGGTTTATTGCAGGAAATAGTGCAAAGCTATTATGGCAACTCCCTCCTCACATCTCTCTCCTTCAAGAATAAAAATGATGTTTTGTTTTTGTGCTTATTTTATTGTTTGTTATTAAGGATTAATGCTTTGATTAAGTTTTTTATTTAGTTTGTTGAGCTTTGTCACCTATTGATTGAATTTTTGTTATGCATTCTTAGTCAACCTCATTGCCTCCTTGTTATGTGTTCCTAGTTAATTTCATTGTCTCCTTGCTATGCACTCATTATGATTTTTGTAGTTTCCTTGTTATGTGTCACATCCTTGTTGTTTGTTGCCTTTTTGTTGTGTGCTATTGGTGAGTTTAGTCGTTATGTGTCACCTCTTTCATATGCATTCTTGGTGAGTGGCATCACCTCCTTGTTGTGTGTCACCTTTTTTTGGTGTTCCTGATGAGTTTCATTGCCTCATTGTTGTGTGTGACCTCTTTGTTATGCACCTCAACAACACACACACACACACACACACATAGATGAGATTGTTAGTAACAATATTTGTCAATAACAACACCTTTTGAAAATAAAAACAAAAATTATCAATAATCATATCTCGCATAAGAATCAAGAAATGTCCAATCTCATTATTAAGAAAAAACAAAGCAAGGTTAACACTTCTTCATTAAGTCATAGAAATTCTTAGAAAAAGAAAAATAAAATTGAGAAAAAAAAGATCATGAAACAAGAACCAAACAAGAAAATCCAAGAACTTATAAAAGAAGCCTTTAGAAACATAATTGGGTATATGCCAGTGCCAAATGAGCTTTGGTTTAAGCACATAGAACTATCAAAGTTTGAAAATTGAGAACAAAAATATCATCAACAAACCTACAAACGAGGGACAATCTATGAAGTATAACACAACACATGTGTTGTTCTTCAAGAGATGCTTGAGAAAATCAAACTTGTAGGAAAAGAGATAAAAATTGATCAATAATTAATGTAGTAATAACCTTGTGTAAGAAAGACCCCAATTACAATTGATACTTGCAAGAAAGATAAGAAAAACAAAAAGATGGACAAGAAGGAAAAAAAAATGCACCAAAAAATGCATAAGGAGAAATAGAAAATGCATAACAATAAAAAGAAGATGGAGAAATCCTTGATAGGAAATAGGGAGGAACCTTAAATTTAACCTAAATAGGGAGGCACCCTAAAAATAATTTAAGATGTACTAAAATAAATTAGCCAAGTTCTTTGAACATTGCACCATCATCAACAAGTACAAAAAAAACACAACAATAAAATATAACTTTTATTTGAAAAAAAATACATTTCAAGTGTAAATAAAAACATAATCACATTTTAAATTTTGCAAAACCTATAACCCAAAGCATCTAGATGAGATTTTTTACTAAGACAAAGATCTTGCAAATATGTATTTAGCTCAAGTTTTCACAATTGTTTTCGCATCCATATATTTAGTTAATAATAGGAGGGTTATTTGCATCAAGAGATTGCATGACAAAGAGAAGGATTTGGGAAAATAGGATTTGTCAAAAGGCCACATATTGGACTAAAAATGGTGATCCACACATGATTTGTATAACATTTCCAACCTAAACATATTGTAATGCAACCCTTTCTTTTCCAGATAAGTACATGGTGTTTATTTTATATCTTGTCAAAGAGATGAAAAGGAAATATAGATAAAGATTGGTTATATTCCATTTTTTTGTTTTAAAAACCATATAAAGACATACTTGCAAAACATAAAACCTAACCCAATGATGAAAACAACTCAACGGATGATGCTAGAAAACAAATGCATTAGGAATGTTAACAACAATGCATATTTGATACCAAACAAAAGGAAAAAGAAAAAGCTTTCATAACCTCTAATGTAGAAATAAAAGATAGATGAACCAAATGATGGTCAAAGAGGTGAAATGTCCACATGTAACCTTAGGCAAATACCAATGAACATTCAATAATTCAACATTGGGATAAAAAGGAAAAGAATCTACTCAACCTTTTCTAAGAGAAAAATACCAAATTGCCTCCCTTCCCTTATGATTTTGAGCACTCCATCATTTAAATAATGTTATTAACTTCACCATGAAAAAATACAAAGAAAGAACAAAAGACAAGAATATCAACACCTTCTCCATGAAGAAATATAAAGAAAGAATAAAAGACAAAAAACACAACACCTTCTACCATAAAAAAATACAAAAAAAGAATAGATACAAGAAAGGTGGTAGGTTGGAGTAGGTCATCAAGGTATAGGGAACTTATACCTAAATTTAAATTCGAACTAGTATTTGGATTAAGGTTAAGTCACATTAGGAGTTATGTTTAATCATTATAATGTGGTGTTTGGTTGTTTCCATACGTTATTTGAAACATGCATTTTCATTTTTCAATAGTTGAAGCTTTTTTTTTCATGGCTTGTGCAAATGTGAGTAATGGCAAAACCAAGAAAGGTGCAAAATGCCTATGAATAAAAAATGCAAAAGATGATAAATTGTTGAATGTAAGAAAAGATAATGCAAAAAATGCAAAAAAAAATGCCCATAGATGGATCATTGCTTCATTGGAGGAGAAGCTTGAAAGAGAGAGGTTGAAACAAGAGAAGTCAAATGAATTGATAGAAGAAATTGCAAAATGTTTATTGATCCAAGCTTTGAAAGGGAATTTTCTTGAGTGTTTGAATGATTTAAGGTCTAAACACTAGTTTTTCTTCATTCCCACAGTGACTCATGTAATGCATTGCTTCATGAGGTCCATTTACAAGGGTTTGCAAGAGTATGAAAAAAATTTGTGAGTGGAAGAAATTAAACAATCTTGGACTTGATCAAAAGATTTTTCAAAAGTAAATTTTTCTTAAATTTTAATGATATTCAATTTGTTTTGGGGTTCCAATTTTTTGAATTTAGGGTTTAGGGTTTTGATATTGGACATGTGAATGTCATTGCAAAAAACAATTGGGAGAAGTGTAAACCTGACCAAGCTAGCTAAAGTTCTTGGATTTGTGATGAAATTTAAGAATTGGGCATATGCAATAGAACTTTGAAATAATGGAACCAAATGGAACGAAGACTTGAAAATTCAATGGAAAGGTAAGTGGAAATTCGTTTTTGCCATTAATAAAAAAAAATGAAGAAAAGAAAAAAGGAAATTAAAAGAGGAAGAAAGTGAAATGGGTCAAGAAATGGTGGTGTATATATGTTCCAACCACTAAAAGGGGAAAATAGAAGAAATCAAATGTAAAGGGGAAAGGATGAAAGAAAATGAAAAAATAATTGTAATGGACAAAAATTGTTTTCAAACATTTTTGAATTATTACCTTGAGGGGGACACATGATATAAAATTTGGATCTACGTGCATCAATTGACCATTTTTAGGGGGGCTATTAAATAATTGTCCAACCTATTTTTTATCACCCTATTATTATCTAAAATTTTTAAATATACATAGTAAAACCACCCTATATTAATTATAATCCATTATTTCAAATTATTACATAGCCCATATCATAATTTTAAATTGATTATTTGAATAAAATGTAACTTATTTTTAACTAATTAACTTATAATTTTTATTCAACAACCAATATATAGCACCCTATATTTTTATTCATATATTTTCTACTTTTTTTAGTAATGTCTCCCCTAGGATTATTACATGATTAATCAAATATGGCAATTTAGTTTTGATTTTTTTACTTTTACAACAATTTTACTCTTTTTGTTTGAATCTTAGTGTGTTTATTTTTGTTTATTGAAGCAACGATGAATTTGTGTCATTTTCATATTAAAAATTTTAGTAATTTTTAGTTTACAACCAAAGTATGTATGTGTATGTGATTCTTAAGATATCGTACATGGTAGTTCATAGGCACATTTCATTGGGGTGCAATCATATTAACATGTACCAAAAGCAGTCATAACAATTACTTAATTTTTTGAACTTTAGATTATAAATAATAATAATAATAATAATAATAATTTTTAATAAAATTTTATTTTAAATATATTATGTACCTATCATAAAAATTTGGAATCAATCTAGTGAGTGAAAAATACGTATAAGGATTTTTAACCTCTTGTAACCATTGTTTAAAAACTACATAAAAACACTTTTGACACTAAAAACACAATTTGAAAATAATTTTTAATGACATATTTTGGGATTTTTCAAATATGCACCTTAACATAATAATATTAAGAAAAATTTAAAGATTTTTGAGAGACATTTAAAAAAATTTCTAAGAATATTCTAAAAATAAAGTAATGGTCTAAGGGGCCATGTGTGACTCTTAATAGCATGGTTGGACCCATGGCTCACCATTTTATTTTAGAACATTAATTTTTTCTATGCAAATTTATCTTTTGGAAAACCAATGGTTGATTTTTCATTCATGGAATTGATATACCTCTAAATTGAATATTTGTTATACAACATTTTTATTGATAATGTTTTAATTCCAACCTTTGGTTTGCTTCTAAATGACGTCATGTATTGAAAACCTTGTAATCTAAAAGGTGTTACATCTTGTGCAATTTTACATTCAAGTGTTATGAATAATTGATTTTGAAAAAATTTGTAACACAAATTTGAAACTTTTCTTTTGCAATTTGAAAATTGTTTGTGTCAAAAAAAATTGTGTTTATTATGTTAATAAAGAGCTGTAAGTATAGAGGCTATGGTCTATAGATCATTTGTGATGAAATACTTTAACTTTGTTTTTTCAACATGAAAACATTAAAAGCAACTTGATCCCATTAACTTGGATTCCAATAGAATTAACTTTATAGAAAACAAATTTAATTTAAATCCTTGATCTATTGAACCATAATTTACCCTTGAAATGCTCTAGGCATCACCTTAAAATTTCCATGATAATTCTTAATTGTTGCAATTAATAATGATTCCACATCCCAATCTTATGTGACAGATAATTTGTCTGAATGCTTAAATGCCTTGGGAGTGGGAAACTAAACATCTAGATAGAAAACAAATTTGCCTCATTTGTAGACAGGGGCAAGAATTATATGAGATCCTTGAATGAGGAACAAAGGTGCTTCACTTTGAATCAAACAATATTCAAAAGTCATGGATCATGGAATCCACCATTAAAAAGGAACAAAGCAATCATATAAGGTTTGTCTTTAACTAGCCAATGATATATATAGATAGCCCTAGGACTTTGAACTTTTTTTTGATGTTGATGGGGAGCCATCCATGTCCTTTTTGTTTACAGTGTAAAGATTCAATTACCCTTAATAGATGTATTACATTACATTAAGTTTTGTGATATGTTGTCAAGGCAAGAAGACATGCCTTGCCAATTTATTTTTTCCCAACATTTTAAACTATTCAGTTTGTGAATACTACCCAAGGTTACACACACAAAAAGGTTGGTGTTTTACCCCTTCAATATATAAAAGTTCTTCCAGCTTTCAATTCTAATTGCAGTTAATGAAATTCAGTGAGTTGTAATTGGTGAAGTTCAATGAGTATTTAGTGAATATTCACTGATTGATATATTCACTTACAGGTCATTTTTTATTTTACAATGTCCAATGCTAACTATCTACAATGAATATTTGAACACCAACATTTGAATTACAATTAGTGAGGTTCAATGAATATTTAGTGAATACTCATTGATTTAAATATTGGTGAATTGTAGTTAGTGAAATTCAGTGAGTATTCAATGAATAATCACTAATTGATATATACTCACTGATAGGTCCCTTTTTATTTTGTAATGTCCAATGCTAGCTCTCTAGAAGTTGGGTGCAAAAAACAACATCCACAAGGTTAGCCCATTCTTGATCTATAGTAGCTACTGTAGGTTATGAACATAGATCTGGGTAATCATAAAACATGTCAACATTCCATAATTCTCTAGACTAGAGCTTGGTAGGAACATCAAAACATCTTTCAACATGGATTCATAATAGTACTACTCAAGTAATACTTTAAACCCCATTAATTTGTCCATCAAAGAAAAATTCCCCCACAAATAATAAGATAATGTTGAAAAAATCAAAAGGTCACAAGAGTTTAAGTGATCATGATTAAGATTGCCAACTTAACTCTTAGAATACTCAATTCTCTTTTAGGGCCCTCATATAATAACTTGTGTAGGGAGCTCCAACTATGGAAATGACGAGAACCCAAAAAATAGAACTAATAGACAAGAATGCTAGTACTTGTGATGTGAAGCTGCACTATTGCTTGTTTTGCTTATAAATTGCAAACTTCATCCACAATGTAGTGTACTTGAAAATTGGCCTTATCATAAAAAAACCATAATCAAATGCATGTGGTAGATTACAACTTTATCCACAGTGCAAAGTACTAAGAAGTAAAACTAACAACTTAAATCTAACATAACTTCCAATGAGAAAATGATAGCTTGGTGCATGATTATTACCTTTATAGAGCAACCAGTGTTGCCAATATTTCCATGATGTCATTGCCTTTGCTAGGCTCCTGTTCTTGCTCCTCTAGATATATCTAAATTATGTAGTCTTCAAATATTGATACTGCCAAAATCTTAATCTAGTAACTAAAAAACTTTTAATGCCTCTAGAATGATTTTTATCACATCATCCTTGAGCTCAAAGGCAGTGTAATTTCTATTCACCATATGGCTTGTAGGTGGCAAAGAAAATTTTGAAGCTAAAATCAATGTGAAAACACAAATGCTAAAGGCTAATCATCTCGAAAAAGGTAAGAATGATTTCTTGCTTGTAATCATTCATACTAATAGCCTCCAACAACCCTGTCACCTTGTGTCCACTCATCCCCATCAGAATTTGTGAAAGAATTATCAACAACATGAACACCTTTTTCCATTAGCATTAACCATAAAGGTTCATCAATTGTAATAGGTATTACAACATTGTCACTTGGATGTAGGTTGTCACAATCCATTCGTCCTCAATACCTGCTTCAATTTCTTCATTGGGGTCATACATAATCTCCCACACCTCACAAGAATTCTTAAGCCTTAAACATGTTAGTATCCATTCACAAGCATGGTCTTTGTTGACATAATGGGTTTTAGGATCTGTACCCATACAACCTTCCCAAAAGTAAAAAAAATGATGATATTGACAAAGGGTGGGATCTTTAGGTGAAGAAGACTATATTTGATGTTTAGCCTTGTTGCCCTTCATAGTTTCACACTCAAAGCTTTTGCTCCTATCAATATCTGCCACTTTCACCTCATGAAAAAACTTGTTTATGTGTTGTTGAGCATTCGGATGGGCCACATGGTATTTGTTTGTTTCAAATTTTAGGAATGCCATAACTTCTACAACATTTTGAAAACATTTTGAATCTTCTTACTCTTGGGTTTAATTTGTTGTTTGTGGATTTTTCTCTTCAATAATGCTCATGTTCCATCCACCTCCCCTTTTCCATGCCCAATGGCAAAAATAAATCCAGATTAATGAACATCCATTAGGATTACTATTAGATGTGGTGAAATAAGGGTATCGTGATACAAAATACCATGCATGTGTGTTCTTGAATTGATATGAGTAACCATCTGTCCACATAATGTGACCTTGGAGTGCAATTGACACTTTGAAGATATTGCCAGGGAGCCATGAAGGCATATTATACAAACAAGGAATCATGACTAGGGTCATCATAAACATTATAATGAACTTCCTTAATGATAATAAAGTCTTGATTGGTATGGTTAGCTAGGGGATTGTGTTGGTAATTAATGTGCACTAAAATATTGACCTGAAAGTTATGCCATTGCATAATTTGAACTTCATTTTGGATCTTCATTGTGTAATTTTCAAAAAAATCCACATATGACAAAATTATATTTGATGAAAAATTCTCTAAGCATTGTCTCAATTACATCTCTTACCATTGAGCAATATAATTGTGTAAAATAAATTCTTTGAGATGTGGCTTCAAGTACTCCAACAAAGCTACAAGATGGGATTCATGATATTCCAATTTTTCAACCTTTTTATGCCTTCCATCATCAGTCTTTCCTACAACTTCATATCTAATATTCTTCCATTGAACTAATTGGCTAGAAATAAGCTCCTTTGGGCATACTTCAAATTATCAACTCCACAGTTTGAACATAGACCTTCAAGGCAACTTTTTGCATGCCAAAGGGACAATTTAGGTTTTGGACAAAACATTGACATCCACAATTGGGTTAGGCCACTAAAAATAGCTAGGTTTGCAAAGCACTTATCTAATGGTTGTGTGCAATGATGTTCTTGAATGTTGCAAACTTCATTGCATGTACAAGAATAGTGGTCATGAACTCCCTTCCCCATGGTTCACATATGATTTATTCCAAGTAAATGTTTTCGCATCTCTATGTGATAATGACAATAGCAAGTATTCCATTATGTCAATCGACGCACAAACCAAGGTCACAACTATTGGAATAATGCAAGCATAATGGGGACCTCAAGATGACTAGCCTTGAATGCAATAAAAAGTTCCAACTGCAGATGAATACATATGGCAATTCCACCATCATTAGTCCAACTTAAGTTTTGTTACATAATCAAGGGTTATATTAAACCTCACTTAAAATCATTAATGCGCTTGAATTATTATAACAATATGCACAAATGAGCACACATGCTTGTAACCTATTTACAAAATGCAATTAGATTCCAAAATGTGATGGGAACTTGAACTGTAATTGTTTTCATCTAAATTTTAAATTATTTGCTGAATTCTATCTCTTGAACACAATTCAAATTCTTTTGCCATGATAACAAATAATAAAACACATCCCTTTTTACTTGTCATGATAGTCCATATTGTTAACATTTTTAATATTCATATTTTAAGCAATTTGCAAGTTTTCCAAAAATATTTGAACAAATTTAACTTTTGTTTCCATTCTCATCAAAACAGAATTATAGAATTCCCAAAATTTAGGTTATTTTATTTGTCCATTCAAGCAAATTGAAACTTGGTTCTTTATTGATTACTTACCAATCATGCATTTACACAATCAATTTGGGGCATAGAAACATGCATTTACACAATTAGTTTGGGGCATAGAATAGTGAACCAAAGTATAGAAGTTTAATATTTACATTAAAATAATCATTTCAACTGCAGCAACCAACATTGCTTTTGCAACAATTAGTGCTTCTAGATACATTGCAACAATAGAATACAAGTCTAGGATCTATATCAATAAATACCACTGCTTCTAAATCCACTACACAATTCAACTAATGCTTTTAAATCCATACTAGCAAACAACATTGCTTCTAGATCCATTGTAGCAATTTATGCTTTTAATCAACACAATAACAACAAATTTTGATTTGTTATTGCTAATCATTCAATAAATACCATTTCCATCATTTGTTGATTTATTATTGTCGATCATTAAAAAATGGAATGATATTTGTTGTTATTATTATTAAAACCTTAAGCAACCACTACAAATAACTTGATCCAAGACCCATTAATTACAATTACATACAAACCCATTCAAACACAAGGACAATCAAGGTTGAAATCACAATATTGTGGATTACAACATCAAATGATTTCATGTATCATCATAAACAAAATGATAATTTTAAACATATTGATTTCCAATATAGTGTAGATCATGTTTAAATAACAATTTCTAAAAGCTTGTATTTTAAATATATCTCTAGACCCTGTGTGCAATGCTGAAATACGTGTAACCATCATTTCCTTTAGTAGACCACTATTGCCTTAAAAACATAATCACTACTACTTAAAACAAAACAGATGGATGTGCAATTGGTGAATCATAGACTATAAGAACAAGATTTCAAGGGACGATTCCAGTAAAAACTAAAAACCACATGAAGCATCCATTAAATGAAGATCAATGACAAAGACTCAACCAACTGAATCAATCTTAATTCAGCAACTAATGTTGAGTTTAACACAACCAATGTTTCAATAATTAATGCTAAGTTTAGCATAACCAATGCTTCAGCAACTAATGTTGAATTTAGCACAACCACTCCTTCCTTAAGCACAACTAGTGTTTTAGTCCTTATCTAAACAACATTTTTTTAATCACAAAACACATAGTTCCTTATATAAGTAGTCATTTCATTAATTGAAGACATTCCTTACATAAACAAGGTGCATGTTTATTCTTAAAGGAATGATTATGAAACCATTAAATAATAACTACTCAGGGTCAAAGCAAGATAAAGTATACAAAAAAAGTAGACATCTCCACTTTAACCTTGTGCCTTTCATATAACTACCATAAAGTAACATCAAATTAAATGAAAGTATGTGTCAAGTAGCATTAATTGACACTATTAAGTTTATAAGAATCTAATTAAAAAAAATTAAAAGCAAATGAACTTTTTAAATAGATAAAAAATACATTTGAAACTGACTGAAAAATATGTGTTCAAACCTACTTTTTGGTTAGGAAAATTAATGAAATTGATTTGTAATAAGTCAAGAAAGGCAAACAAATAATATAGGTGCCAAACATTCCAGTAGATACTAGTATAAATACCACTAGAATTAAGCTTCAAGCCTTTTCTTTTCGACCTTTAAAACTTGCTCAGTGTTGATAAAAAGTTGAACAAAAGAAGATATATCCCAAATGCATGAGTTCAATAGGGCATCCATCATACCCAATTTCTAGACAAAAAAAGTTTTGTCTTGTAGTAGATAAAGATCATTCCATATTATCTCCATAAGATTGACAAAAAAGCTCCCATAAAAAATATTTTTAAAGGTGACCATTGTATTAATGTCAGTGAAACCATTAAACAATAATGGTTGCAATCATATGATTGAGATTATGGGTATAGATAATTGCTCTAGGGCCAACAATCTAAGGTATACAGAAATCTAGGGGGTCCTAAGTTCCAATCCCATATTCAAAAGCAGACTTGTGGACTAAAATGAGATGTTTTTGAGATTTCTTTCACCCTATTCCATTCCTCATCAAACACTTAATGAAAACATGTAGGAAAAACCTCTAATTTCTTCAAAGTATCTTATACAACTCAATTTCCAAAGAATTCAATTGCTAGATTTGAAAATTTTATCTTGACCAAAAGACAACATGAGAGCTTTCTCTTGGATAACAAAACTATTTATGCCTTCATAGTTGATTATTTGTAGGGAAGTCAAAGAATATGCAACCAAACATTAAAGAGGGCAATTGCATGAACATAGAAACAATCATGCCAAAATGTTGCATCCACAATTGGGTCTCTAACATCAATCACTTCTCTAGTTGCTTCAATTGCATAAGTATAGTTTTTCCTTTCTTCCAAAGCACCCTTTGCTTCTTGAAGAAACTCATTGCATCAAATTCAACTCCCATTTCCCCTCCCCTTTCATTTGAGCAACATAAGCCCATAAATCAAATCTAGCTCATCATAAAAATAAAAAAACTATACTTTTAGCAATACTAGCAACAACATTCACAACAAAGATAACAATCCATCATCCATTGCAAAATAAAAAACAAAATAGACAAACATAAAAAAACAAAAAAACCTATTTGTCCATACTGGAGCTATGCAATTCTCAATAACAAACATTTGATGATGTTTTGTTTCTACGTCTAGATTTTCTAAGGCACTTCAAATGCCTACAAATTAAAAAAGAAAAGAAAAATTAAACACAATCAAACTCTCAACTAATTTTGACAAACATACTAGTTCCTAAAGTCTCATAGATCAAGATCAAATTTCTTTAATATTTCAAACACTTTCCAAGGAAATCTTCAATTTATAAATTAAAAAATATATCTTTCACAACGTGTATAGAAGTTGCCCTACAGTAGGAGATAGTCTCCACATTTTTCAAACAAAAAATACCTTTTTGGGATATTTCAATGGAACATTGGGATATCTTGAGCTAAAGCAGTGTAGGTGAAAAAATCTCTTGATTGTGTGTAGAAGGAATACTACATCAGAAAATTGGTAGTGAAGATGTTGAATACAATGAGCATTTTGAGGATGCAATGACAAAAGAAGAACAATGAATCGTGAGTCAATTTTTGAACTATTTGAGTCTAGACATATTTGTAGTGTCATGAATATGTAGTTGTTCTTAGTAAGGAAGCTTTTTCCAAGTATTTCAACCTGTCTCATACACGAAATACACATAACCATCCAACTTGTTCCCCCTTATTTTCTCTCTTTCCATCTAGTTCAAGTTTTAGGATTTAAATTCAAGCACTTTTGGTTGTGTTACAATTAGTGGGGAAATTTTTCTCAACGTCGGTCAATTAGGGCTTGATATGTTTTGCACATACATTTATTTTTTTCATCACCTTTTTACTTTTAGCTCCTGTAGAATGCTAATAGTCTTGATGCTTATGTTCTTTATCTCCTTTCTACTCTCAGGTATTATAGAATGCTAGAAGACATGCTTATTTTTTTCATCACCTTTCTACTCTTAATTATTATAGAATCAATAATCCTGATGATTATTTATTTCATCACCTTTCTACTCTCAATTACTATAGAATCCCAGTAGTCCTGATGATTATTTTTTCCATCACCTTGATATTCTCAACTATTGTAGAATGTTAGAAATGAAAGAGAAATCCAATACATAGTGAAATTGAAAATGACCTACATTTTCAAAAGTAATGAACACTTGTTTTTATTGATAAGAATGTTGCAGAACTTTGAAGTAGAATTATGATTGTCTATGCCATGTGCAAAAGAATTATTTAAGGGAAGGGAAGGGAAGGTATGAAGGTGGGAAAAAGGGGGTGGGGGGGAAGAAATTAAAATTTTATTTTAAACTTATTTTGAACCCAACCAAACATAATTCTTTTTCAATTATCATTACTTCTATTTTTTTCCATCTAGAATATGAAAAAAAAATCCACTAAATAATATAAAAAGTTTAATAAACTATATGTTGTAATCAAGTACATAGGTTATATTTACAATCATTATTTCAGGTTATAGTAATTTATAATATTTTGTTTATTGTTGCAAGTTCCAACAAACAAATTCCTAAAAAATATTTAAATGAACTTAACTTTATGGCATCAACAAGCAAATATCAATTATTCCAAACACTTCAATGGAAAAAGTTGGTTCACTTTCATGATTTTTAAAATATTTAACATTATATTGCAAAATATCAAATAATTCTTAATTAAAAAAATTCAAATAAAAATGAATAATTTATTAATAATAAAATTTGAATTTATCAAAAAATTTGCCAAAAAAATATTAATTATCAACTACTATTTTAATAAGAATCGGATATTATTGAAAATACATATAATCAATATGAAAAACATGACTATCATGTCATAAATATAAAAGACTTTAAATACGATACTTTGCCACAAGGTGCAAACTAACATAATACTTTGTTCAACCCAAAAACAAAAGAAGCAATATTTGCATTATTCATCAGAATTGCATGATTGTGTTGGCTTGGACCCAAACAAAATTACAACAAAGTTTCTTTTGCCAACACACATGCTGAATCGTCATTTTCCATTGTTTTAGATGATTCAAAGTTCATGAATGAATATAGAAAAAAATATCACAATGGACTAAATATTGGAATAAAAAATGCATAGATTTGACATGGCATGAAAATTGAGAAATATTGTTTAAATTTTTTTTATTAAAAACAAAAAAATCAACTACAACATCTAGGGTGCTTGAACCAGCATCCAAAAAAACAAAAATTGTTCATGAAAATGAGAGTTTAGAATTAAAAGAACATCCAGTTTTTGTTCAAGGATTTTCTTAAAGTAGAACCTTCAATCCTGTTTTGGACCTAATTCTTCAAAAGAAATTCTTAATTGGGTCTAGTTTTACCTATCTACATCTGTAGCCCAAAACTGAAAATTTTGTAGTTACTAGCATCATGCAACCAAAAAAAATTATGACCTATATCAACTACCTCCCCGGCCCTCCTTCTCCCCTTTTGTTTTTTTTGCATACTTGAGACATGTTAAAAAAATAACAACTAGATGCCTATTGTCACCCCACCTTCCCCATCCCACACCAAATTTACTATTCAAAAAATTGCGTACCCAATGTTTTTTTCAAATTAACATGTCTAACCTCAATTGGTATATAAAAAAACAAAATAAAATGAAGAACCAAAATCTATATAAACTAGGTTTGGGGGTCAATTCTGATTCCAGGCAGAGTTCTATCCGAAGGTCAGTTCTCGATTTTGGTTCTGAGGGTGGTTCCAGTTATGGTTTCGGAAATTTTTGCTCAAAATTTACAACCAATGGTCCAGGTATCTAGTAACCGGTGTGAGAAATGGAATTGGCCCAAAACCGGAACCGGACAACACTGGTCAACATACCTACTCTTTGGTTTCTTTAAGAAAATAGTTGGCTATCCAAAAGAAAAAATAAAAAGGACCTTCCTACAAAAAGAAAATTTCAAAAAGTGTCCTTTTCTTCCTCTTCGTGCTCTTCTGTGCTCTTCTGTCTCTCTTCCTTCATTCCTTCCTTTTCCTCATTCCTCACTGTGTTTTGTTTTGGAGGCTTGTCCTTAGAGCGCATCCCCGCAAGCTCACACTTCCGCACTTTTTTTTTGGGGCGAAACATCTCTCTCTCACACACACACTCCTCTTTGCAAAACAATGCTCGTGTACTTGTACTCTTCGTCTTTGCACAGTATTTTGTTATCACACGATATAATCTCTGTACGTGTGTTTTTATGGCCGCGGTTGGTGTCGCTCTGTCTGTGGCTTTGCAGTGTGAAAATATATAATCCTACATTCCCTTTAAATCTTTCTCTACAAGTGTTTTTTTCTCTTCTGGTCGAGCCATCTCTGGTTTTCAGTTGTTTTTTTTCAGTCTTGTAGGAGAAGTGTTGCATGCCCCCCTGGAATTAGTGTTTTGGACGTGCAAGTCTTGGAGACGTCCAACGTATTAGCATATATAATTTTTTTCTGTGTAGTTTTAGAGATTCTCTGTTTGTTTAGCGAACTGTGTTGTGTTTTCGTTGTCGATTGTGCGTACAAGAGAAGCCTCATGTGTTCGTAACTTGCTCTTTTGGCTTTGACCCGTTGCTTGGACAGGCGAAGAAGCTGCTAAGCTCGTTCATGTTGTGTATAGGCGAGCTGCACTGGTGGTGTTGTAGATAGACAAAGATATTCATATGTTTTAAGCTCTAATGTTGTTGTACATATGTATACACCTACTACTTCTCAGTTGCAAAACGAAATCTCATGTGCTCACACTCCCGGGAGATATAAACAGTCATGCAACAGCTTGCCTACGATCTCCCTTTCTTTGTCTGTTGAGACGGTTCCTTAGTTAATGTCCTAAGGCTTTGTTTCTGTTGTTTTTCCAGGTATTAAGTTGCAACTCACGAGAGCTTGACCTCGTCCTACAGCAACAACCCTTTTGCTCCAAAGTCGTTTTTTACGGTCTCTGTCTCTCGTCTCTCCCACTCTTTCTCTCTCTCCTCCCTCTCTGTGCTTGTACTTTCTTTGTTGCATTCTAGAGCCCAATTCCAAAGTCGTAGGGTTTTTAAGGGTTTCGGCCCCAATTTATAGTTTTGCTTTTTTCTGAGAGAGAGAGAGAGAGACCAAGTTCGACATTCACTACTCCCCTTTGTTTTGTTGAGAGGAATATGGCAGCGACGACTACGTATGAAATCAAGTCAGGACTCCTTAATAAGCACATGATGATATGTTGATATGTATTTGTGGTGTTGGGATTATTTGGCTGACAAGAAGAAGGTTTTGGATTTCAGGTCACCTGTTGCTGGACTTAGGAGAAAATCGAGAGGAGTTGAGAGGATCCTCGGATACGGTTGCAAAATTGCAGCTATATTACTTTCGAATACTTCCTTTACACACACAGGAAATTATGCCTCCACGACGTGGATGAAAAGAGGAGCTGCCTCTCCCTTTCAAGTACTGCATGATCGACAAGCTTGCCCGGCAACGTCGAAATGATGACGTGCGACGCCGTCGCCCGAGTGCGGATTATAATATAGTAGGCTCTTATAACCTGCAGCCGGAAAGAAGACAACTCTTCGCAGGACAAGCTCCTCGAGTTTAGTGCTCGAATATTCCCGTATTCCACCCCGACCAGCTGCAGATGGTTAGTAACAGATGGTTAGTAACAATATGATTCCACAATACCATCTGCCCTTCCCGCCTACTATGAGGCTTCATCTTGACCTGAATGCCACTCAGGCGGCTAATAGCAGTGAAGACTTAGTTGCAGACTTTAGAGGATCGGAGAGCTCTCTCGAAGTGCAGTCGGCTTCTACCCATGGAGAGGTTGTCGCGGTAGCCCCCTTATCGGAGAGCGAGCTCGAATTGCATTTGGCCTCGACCCATAGAGAGGATGTCGTTGCCTGCTTCGGTAAAAACTCAGTTGCAGTGAGAAACTTTGTTATCCAGCTTCATGAGGAAGCCGCATCCGAGAGCTCTTTCGAATTACAGTTGGCCTATAGCGATCGAAAGGTTCCAGTCGCCAGGGGCATCAATATAAACACAGTTACTGCAGAAAGAAACTTTGTTGTCCAGCTTTATGAGGCGGCCGGATCGGAGATCTCTCTCGAACTGCACTTGGCCTCATCTCATACCCATCAAGAGCTGGTTGTCGCAGTCGACGTCGATATACATCCAGTTGCAGCAGCAGCAGAGAGAAACTTTCTTGTCCAGCCTCATGAGGTAGCCGGATCAGAGAGCTCTCTCAAAGCTGTGCAGGCGGCGTCTACCCATCAAGAAATTGTCACGGCCAGCATCGATACAATCTTTGTTGTCTAGCTTCATGAGACGACCGGATCGGAGAGCTCTCTCGAAGCTTTCCAGTCGGCCTCAGATACCCATCAAGAGGTTGTTGCTGCCCGCATCGATATAAATACAGTTGCAGCAGAAGAGAGCAACTTTGTTGTCCAGCTTCATGAGGCGGCCGGATCGGAGACCTCTCTGGAAGTGCAGGCGGCCTCAGCTACCCGTCAAGAGTTGGTCGTAGCCGCTGGCGTTGATATACATACAGTTGCAGCAGCAGCAGGGAGAAACTTTGTTGTCACCCAGCTTCATGAGGCCTCGCGCGAACCCAAGGTGGGACTAATGGCTGACCTCATGAATCCGGCAGAAGAAGAAGCTGTAGTAGCTCCAACCACCAGGGTGCTGGAAAGCTTGGAAGCATCCTTAATCCATATGAATCCTGAGGCTGCATCACCCCATGATCATGTGGATGAACCAGCAGAAGAAGAACATGAACAACAGTTGTTGCGTGTTGCGGGCTGCAGCGCCTGTCAATCTCATCAACTCTCCTGCAGCTCATAGACTTACCCATGAACCATATCATAATACCCATGAAGTTCATCATCATGATGCGCATCACATCGACAATCCTGTTGCTACAGCAGCAGCTACAGGTAAAAAAATTGTCTTCAAGTCGTCTGGATCTGCATCTAATGTCAAACATGCACATGATGAAATGCGGTGACTGACGATCTCATGCATGTGCACTTCCTGTATGCATGCATACACTCACATACTTAAGAATCAATTCTGAGTCTGCAGCAAGTCCATTGAATCATGTTTTAAGTTCTTGATCCCTTTTTTCTGCAATGTGCTATCCAGGATCACCGCAACGAAAAGCAGCCGCGGAAGTCCATCATGTGTCCAAGGCACAGCAGGCACATGAGCGCTGCATAAGATCCATGATCCCCTTGAGAACCAAATGCTCTGCCACAAGACCACGTCCAGCTCCAAGAGCAAATTCCATTGAGGTAATTAGAGCTCTACCAGATCAG
>Ga0116229_10006550_pt1 | contig 18694 bp, 17 predicted proteins | sample S1TSphgellanicum_3_FD_87313 | JGI IMG/M metagenome (GOLD analysis project Ga0116229, IMG submission 87313) | Host-associated microbial communities from peat moss isolated from Minnesota, USA - S1T2_Fc - Sphagnum magellanicum MG | ecosystem: Host-associated > Plants > Peat moss > Unclassified... | reverse complement strand
TTTCTGTCAAAAATATGTAAAACAACTGTTTTACTCCTAGCCAAACTTTTAAAACAACAAAAAAGAGAATGTGGGGCAACCCCCCACCCCCCCCCACAGGCCACTAATCTTTTCACTTCTGGCGAATAAAAGCCTCCAAAGTAACTTCATTTTCGAAATTTAAAAGTTTTAATTTCTCGTGTAGGCGAAATTTCGCCAATATAACAAAGGATGCTCCGAATTGAGTTCTTGAATTCCAGGTCTCAATCCAATCTGAATCCAGATCTCAAAATTCAGAGCCAATAATCCAGGTCCTACTCCACGTGAACCAATTTTTCATGGGTAAAAATCCGGCTTCCAAAATTTTGGAGCACTTTTGGAGGGAAAAACCTAAATCTGAAAATTTCCTGGAATATATAAATATAAATATAAATATATATACCCTAATTGGTCAATATATGGATTTCCAATTTTCTGCATTAGTATGTTATATTATAACATAACAATTTCATATTATTATATGGTTTTTTGTGAATTTCTTGCTTCCCTTTTAAATCATAAGCCCATCAGAACATCAAGTTAACCTCAAGTTAGTGGAATGGATCAATAATGGCTTTATTTTCCTTTCAATTTTTTGAAGTAGAAGTAGTTGGGTATTACATTAGTAGCAAAGTGTCAATAGACTTTTTGGGGTTGGATTGTGGTGACCTTTCTTTAAAAACCAAAATTTCCATCATTTTTTGGACAAATGTTTTATATATAAAAAAAACCAGGAATCTGTGACAAAATATTCCAGTTTTTAAAATAAAAATGTCGCTGCTATGTGAAAATTCACCACAAACAAAAACACTCAAATTATTTTTTAAAAATTCAATATATCTTGTAATACAAGCACAGCTGAAACACATATCTGTTGAATAATCAATTAAATTTGAAGATTTTCCAATTTTAAAATAAAACATTCCTTAATATTCTTATAGATTCTTTATTCTCCTTCACAAAAATATTTTCTTTGAAAAAAATATGTTTTTTGATGATTTCAACATTTTTACAAATATTGTAATTAGTGTTGAAGCTGCAAAGGTACTGCATTAGTCCATTTCACCCCAATAATGAAAATTTTGACATTTTTTTATTGCCCCAAGCTAATGGATGCACATGAGTAGATTTTGGGTGCACCCATCCAATTGATGGGTTGTTTTGAAATCTACCCACCTACTTGTTGGGTTTTTTCTCAAAATATGAATGTTGGGTAATTGATTTAATCATGCCTTTATATCATTCTATTTTTTTTTCAGGTTGTCACTTGCCTTTTTGTATCACAAGGTTTGATATCAGTATGAGATGGTAAAAAACAATTTATATGACTAATTTTTTCATGAAATTTGGTTGATAAACATACAAATAATTAGCTTTGATTTTTAAAAATCTTATTAAAATGAGATTCTTAAAAAACTGATTTGAAAAATTATGCAAGAATTGAATAAATAAAACAAGTCAATTTTTTAATATATTAAAATTTTAATATAAAATTCTTTTTTAAGATATAAATGTTTTTAATTAATTTGATGTTATTAAAAAAACTTCAATAAGGCTTTGATGAAGATTTAATATAAAAAAATGATAATGAAATTAATTTTTAATTGATTAAGTTTTTTGTATTGTTATTCCTTTTTATGTTATAAAAATTTATTATTGCTTTAAGATAGTAGACATGCATGTATGATTTTAGGTTTCACCAAGCATGTATGTGAGCAAACACAACTAGTTTAGTTTGTGTAGACACTTCACACCTAAACTATTTTTTGTCTATTAGCCACTTCGTGATATATTTCCAACAGTGTATCTTTTGTTGTTTCATGTAATGTGTATTTTGAGACATTCAAATGTGGATTTTTTTTTCATTAGTTCATGACTCATGAGTCTTGAGAGCTTGACTTAAGTTTGAGGCACGGGTTGGGTGCAAAGTAAAGTGCAAAGGAAAGAGTTGAGTATGAATTGCCACATTCAAAGGACCCCAATTTGCAACAAGGCAAAGAAAAAAACATGTAACCAGAACTGATTACTAAGGTTCCACCTTGGTTAGCTATCTTGTAAACCTTTCAACTTCCACCTTACACTACCTCCATAACTACTTATGTAGGTTAGAGTCCCAAGGGCTTGGTTGAACCGGCACTTACAATGGTAACATGATAAAAACCCCGAAATTTGTTTAAATTGTTTCTAAATATTATAAATATCCCATGCTTAGACTAATTCAAGGTCTCTAAGTCCAATTTTATATTGCCCAAGATAAATATAGCCTCTAAAAGGTGTCACTCAAGAAGGTGATGGTACCAGAGTAGGTGTTGGTTCACTCTATTCAAGCCCTAGGGTTGGGCCATTTGATAAATAAGGGGCCTAGGATGAGGTGGTAGTCAACCAAATTGGCCTTTTCTATGGCAAGTTGTTGGCAAGATTCCATCAAAAAGTGAAAAAATAAAATTAAAAAAATGAAGTGTTTTTGGAATGTTTCAATAGCCAAAAGTGAGGGGAAAAAAAGATGGTCAGATTTTTATATTTGGTTTTTAGTGTGTAGTCATAAAATTTATAGAAGGTTGATAAAAGCTTTGTACTTCATATTTGGTTTGTAGCTTGACTTGGTTAAATCCTAGGGATGATCATCATTTTTCTACATCTTCCTATGGATGATTGCCATTTAAGTTTGAAAGATGGTAAACATGCCAAAGACGTTAGATGCATCATGAGAATATTGTTGCCACCACAAAATGACATCAACAAAATGGACCTCCCCCCATAACCCATGATTCTTGTTCAAATAACTATCACATAGGGTCATTAGCAAATGTAGCTTGCATCATGTGTACAAAATTTGGTGGTATCTTTGTAATGACTTTTAAATCTTTTGTATCCAAGGCTTTGTAAGTAAATGCATTGTAATATGACATATGTTTTTGCAAGTATATTTTTATCCTAGTATCACTTCCACCCCTAAGTTCATTTCTCTTCTCACTCACAAGGGAACTCAATGTAAGTATAAGGTTCTTCTACTTAAAATGAGTTTTCTTCTTGAGTGAGAAGGGTAGTTGTTTGTTTAATGGGTTCTTGCTACAATTTTTTCTTGAATTTATTATTACAAAAGCAAGAGACCACAAAAATGTAATATCTTCTCCTAGTCATCATAGGCTTTTTGTGTGTATTTATGGTCTTCCAAATTGAAGTTTGGCATATCAAGTATGTATTTGGATAGCAAAAACCTTAATATTTCTTTCAATAAGACATTCATATTGGGCAACTTAAAGGTAACATTATTCTGTTCTATTACTAAAACATGAAACCCCATAAGCTAAACATCTAGTAGCAAATGAAGTTGAAATAAGGATTGTCTATTCTTTTCACCAAGGACTACCTATCCTTTTCAAATGAATACCCTACTACTTGGATAACACCTTAACATATGACCAAAAAGAGGGTAACCTTATACTTGTTGATTATTTAACCATGAAACCTTATGAACTAAAACTTAATAATAAAGGAACAAAGGATTACCTATCCTTTTCATTAAGGACTACATGTCTTTTTCAAATAACTACCCTATTGCTTGGATAATACCAAATGATATATGACCAAGAAGAAGGTAACCATATAAACTAGTTCATATATTAAATCATGAAATCATATAATCTGAAATTCAATAGCAAAGGAACATTTGGACTACTTACCAAGGATTGCATGTCCTTTTCAAATGATTACTTTACTACTTGGATAACACCTTAACGTGTTACCAAAAAAGGGTAATCTTATATTTGTTGATTACTTAAACCATGAAACCTTATGAACTAAAAATTAACAACAAAGGAACAAGGACTACTTCTCATTTTCACCAAGGACCATCTATCCCCCCAATACCATGGGTTGCATGTCCCCTTCAAATGACTACCCTACTACTTGTATAACACCTTAATTTACATGTGACCAAAAAGAGGACCTAGCTTTATACTCTTTGATAACTGAAACTCAAGTCCTTATATAAACAAAAAAAATTAGTAACAAAGAAACAAGGAAAGGTGCTTGCAAAACACATGTAACAATGATGATACCTATAACAAAAAGAAAGGTTCAATAGATAATGAGACCTTATATACCAAGGATTCTATGGATTAACTAAAAAGCATACACATTTTTATTCAATTTTAGTGGGCTTCAAGGCATCACATTTGGCTTTTGCATTTGATCCCATTGCAACAATCAACAATTTGCAAGTGTCTATAGTTCTCCACTTGAACCTTCCTAGTAGTAGACTTTTCTAGAAGATTAAGTGCAAATAACATAGTTTTGCTAAAAGATGTACCAAAATAATTATCTACACTTGAAGAGGTCTAGCAAAAAGTTGTAGCTATGCAAACTATGCATACAATACTATAATGTTAATCTAGAATAGTGGAGCTTGTAGGTTCAAACTTGAACCCTTTTGCAAGCACATATCCACATGTTAAAGATCACCATTTAAGACCTTTAGATCTTCAAGTGCCTTTTGAATCAATTGAAGAGTCTCTTTTGACAATTCAAATATTGGATAACTTCTATGTACATTGTGTGAGGTGGGTGGCATTGTGAGATTTGATGCATACACTGGATGTGAATAGACGTAGGTAGTCTCAGCCTCATCATTGAAGTCATAGCTCCTAAGCCATAATAAGTCATATTAACAACCACGGATGACGTAATTTCCTTTGTAATGATTATTTTTATAAACATCAATGAAGGTTTCCATCACAATATACATATAGGTTTATCACAAATCAATAGCCTAAACTACTATCTATTATTATTTCCACATGGCTTGTAAAAACATTGTCATCAATTGCCTCTCCTTCTTCCTCTATTCCTAACATGGCTTCATGAGTAATTGCAAGCTATGGTGGCTCAATTTTGGACACATTAAGAGTCCATTTTGACCAAATTTTAACACATTTTTTTGTCCCACAAACATCACCCTTTTACAATCACATTTGAAGAACCAAAGTTGATTCTTTCCAATTAAAACAAGATAATTAAAATTCATTTACATTATATAGAACATAATGAAATGACAAGGTTGCAAAATAAATAAATAAATAAATAAAATTTTAAATGATTTTTTAAGATCAAAGAATGTTGTGACCCTTAAAAGTCCATCATGTTTTTTGTCTTTTACCGATAACACTTTAAATCACAATTTTAGCTAATTAATCATCCACATGAATTTTGAGGAAAAATTCCATATGATCACATAATAACAATGAAAATTAAAAGTCCATTTATGAATTTTATATGGACTGTGACATTCGATTTATGAAACTTTAAAAGTACCTCATTTTCTTTAATTAAACAATTTGATTGTGATCAATGGGGAGTCTATTGGAATAATAGTTTACTTCATAAAAATGAGTACCTTTCTAAGATATCACAAATTAAATAATGTTGGAAACCAATTTAATCATTGTAGTGTTGAAAAAACAACTTTGTGACATACATTTTAGAACATTGTAGTTTGCAATTACCCTCACACATTGCAAATTTGGCAAGAACATTAAGCTTCACCATCTCCCATGATGGAACATGGGATTTTTGATGATTCCCTAATGCTAGTTGCACCCATGCATACATCACAAAAGCATGACAAATGGCATAATAAAATGAAAGCAAAATCCCAATTGGATTCACTCTTGACCTAACACAAATGACCATAATTTTAAAATAAACTCATTGTCCATATAATTAAACCAATGACTAAATATTGACAAGTAGGAATGTGGTATATAAAGATTCATAAGGAGGTGAAATTACTTGGTGCATCCCTCTATTTCCAACCATAATGGAAGAACCATGTGTGTGAATCCTATCCACATTGTTTAGACAAATTTCCTAGAATATTTTATTGATAATCCTTCTTGTGTTTGAGTGAGCTGCATGTGACATGCTTACAAACAACAACATTTAAAATAATTTGATTCAATCTACAAGTTAGTCAAATTGTGTGGTGTGCAAAGATTGAATGGTTAACATAGGATTGTCTTGGACTTTGACATGACTAACATATAGTGATATACATTAGTTGTTAATGTATACTAACAAATTGAGGCCGAGGTCTTGGAATCACAATTATCACCATTTTTTCCTTTGAACCAAGGATTGCCTATCCCTTTCATAAAAGATTGCTTATCCTTTTCATCAATGATTGTTTGTCCTTTTTCATCAAGGACTACTTGTTTGTTTAACCAATGACTCCCTATCTTGTTCATCAATGACTACCTTTTTTAGTTAGTGGGGATTCAACTGTAAATAAGTGTAATAGATTGCTTGGTAAACATTGAGTGCTTAACCAAGGACCATTTGTCCTTTGCAAATGGCTACCCCACTATGTTCATTAGTGTTAATGACAAAGATTCCTGATTTCACTAACCAAACCTTAAACAATAAATGTAAACTAACATACCAACTTGTTCTTAACAAAATGTAACAACATGTGTAGTTTGTAGCTTGCATGCTTGTGGTTTGATTTGTTCCTTATGGATCTTGCATTTCAAAAAGGTACATGCATCATCCCCCTTACCATGACCACTCGTAAAATAATTCCAACACATGTTTAACCCTTTGGCATTTCTTCACAATAAGTTAAACTTGGATACCACACAACAAAGTACCATGCCTTGGCACACTTGAATTGTGCAAAACACCCATCATTCCAAACCACATAGTATTTTGGTGAACAACCTTTGCTCTTCAAATAACCCCAATTTAAGGTGAAACAATGTTGCACAAAAATATTGTCATGAATCTTGTCATCATTTATGTAGAAATGAACCTTTTTTATAATTCTGGATCTTTGGAGATCTATTGGATTGAAATGCAAGTTCACTTTATAGGTGATATGCATGAAGCTACTGATTTGAAAATTATATTATTGCATATCTTGCACCTTATTTTGAATTTTGAATGCATAAATTTTTGAAAAGATGCAAGAGATCAAAGTGCCATCATGAATGTCTTTCAAGAAGATTTTGAATCCTATTTAGATACAAGTTTGATGTTAGTTCTTCAAGCTCAAAATGTGCAAACAAGTCATTATTACAAAATGTGAATGTAGTTCATTAGTCCCCATTCAGTGGACCAATGATTTCACTCAAAATTTAGTGACAACACTTGGCATATAGGGACATTTTTTGTTGTAATGAGTTAAAATGTATGACAAAATTGCTCAAATTAGTTTAGTTGCAATGCATAAATTCAATTTAGATTAAACTCACCCAAAGTTAGTAAATTCAATATGCTTCAACGTATTAAAAAAACTTTGAACCACATTATAGCATAAATAAGATTCCAAAGTCATGTGGCATAACACATGGAGCAATTTCAGTTGTATGTTTTGGGCAATTTATTTAATAATTCAGATGTGTGATTGTTAGTATGCCTTATTTACTGTTTGTTCAAGATTAGAGTTAATTTTTGAGAAAAAAAATTCTTCACATGAACACTTATTTTACAACTATAAATATGTTTGCAAATTTATGGGTTTTGGGTGCATATCAACTTGAGCTCTCAAGAATTAAAACTAATATAAAATTTGAAATTTAAAAAAGTAACAAAGTGGAAAAGAATTGCATTTTCCATCCAACAAGACCTACATTTTTGACTTGTCATCATAATGTTTGTTTATCACTTACTTGCCTAGAGGTAGAAGTTTAGCCATGAAAGATAAATGTTTTGCCAATAGATAGAGGTTTAATTAAGAAATAGAAAGGTTTTGCCAAAAGATAAAAGTTTAACCAAAAATTGGAGAGATTTTGCCAATAGGTGAAGGTCTAACTAAGAAATAAAAAGGTTTTGTGAGTTTAGTTAAGAAATAAAGAGGTTTTGCAAGTTTAACCAACAAATAAAGAAGTTTTGTGAAAAGGTAAAATTTTTGCCAATTAGTAGAGAACTTTTGCCAAAAGATAAAGTTTTAGCTATGAAGTATAAAAGTTTCTTGAAAAGCTAAAGGTTTAGCCAAAACAAGATTCAATGTAAGAAGGTAAAAATAATAGGGGGATAAAATGTGAATTGTAACTTATATGGAGTTGGAGGTTCATTTGACTTGAGGGCGAAAAATTGGAGAATTGGGGTTGATAGCATGTTCTTGGGTGCTAACTCTCCCAAGCTAGGTCATGGGCTCTTTCCTAAGTGGACTAGGCTACAAAACTCTTTTTTAGGCTACCTAAACATTTTTTTCATGGTGTAAGTTTTAAATTAGGGGGGTTTTTTTCTTAGGTTGTCTAAGCTTTTTTATAAGTTGCTTAGGCTCTTTCCTAGGTTGCTTAGTTTTTAAAAATAAGTTATTGAGATTGCCTCCTAGGGTGTTGAAGCTTTTTTCTAAGCTATTTAAACTTTTTCGTAGCTTACATGTGTTATTTCATAGGCACCAGAAGGTGCTTAAGCTTTATCCTAGACTACATAGGTTTTTTCATAAGTTGCATGGGTCCTTTGGTACATTGGTTGCCCATGCTTTTTCATAGGCATCTTGGGGTTTTGTTGAAATTGCCTAAGCTTTTTCATAGGCAAGAAAAGGGGTTTTTCCTAAGTTGCCCATGCTTCTTTGATAGGCATTTTGGGTTTTGTCCTAGGTTGCTCAAGCTTTTTAACATGTTTGAGTTTTTTTTTAACTACTAAGGTTTTTTCACAAGGTGCTTGGGCTTTTTCCTAAGCTGATTAAGCTTTTAAAAAAAAAATCAAAGCTTTTTATAGGTTGCCTTGATTCTTTCCCATGTTACCTAAACATTTTCATAGGTTACTTGGGCTCTTTCCTAGGGTGCCTAGGCTTCTTCAAAGGTTATTTAATTTTTCCCATAGGTTGCTTAGGTTATTTCCTAAGATTCTTGGGTTTTTTAAGCATACCTTGACTTTTTCATAGGTTACTTGAATTTTTTCCTAAGGTATGTACCCTATTTCAGAGCTCCCCTAAACCTTGTTTAGAGGATGCATGGGTGTTTTAATAGGTTGAGTAGGTTCACACTAAGGTTCTTAAGGTTTTTATAGGCTTCATAGGTATTTGTTTAGGCCTTTGTCTAAGTGTTTCCATAGGTTGCTTGGTGAGTTTTTAGGTTACATTTTGCTATCAAGAGGTTGGGGCTTTTCCCCCCTAGCTTACATATATGCTTCCCATCTAACAAAGGCCTTTGGACATAACATACCCTTTTGCTTCTTGGGGCACTGAGCTTTCTTAACATATGTAGGTGATTTAGGCCTCTTGGGCATGGGATTGGGTTTCTTGTACTAGGTATGGGCTTGTTTAGGTCTTTATGGTGAAGCTTTGTCTTCTTGGACATAGGGTCAAGCTGATTTCTCCTTCCTTGGCATGGGTTTGGGCTTCTTGGGAATGGACTTGTCTAAGTTTTTTTTGGTGAGGTCCCATGTTTTTTGAACATAGGTCAAAGCAATTGAGGTTTCTTAGGTGTGGGCTTGGGCTTCTTTAATTAAGGAGGGGTTTGTCCAAATCTTTTGGTGAGATTTCAAGCTTCTTGAACATGGGCGTGGCCTTCTTAAACATAGGCCTAGAAATTGTCCTCAAGCTCTTGGATAGGAGGATGGCAACCATGAACTCAAGAGGCTCATTGCTTCTTAGTAAGAGGCTATGTCAATTCTAGCACTCTACACTTGGATCGAAATTTTCTAAACATATATGCATTGAGGTGGCCCGAGCCTCTTGGGTTAGGCTTAGGCTTCTTGGACATTAACATGGGCTACTCCAAGTCCAATCAAAATCATAGCCTTATTCTAATTATAAAGCATGGCCTTCTTGGATAGGGGCCTAGTAGGCTCCTTGAACACATGCCATTTTCAACACACTACCAACTTAGGCCAAAGCTATATAATTAGATGAAAACCCACAATATGGATGAAGATGGATGAAATATATTTTAACGAATACAAAAATAAGATATACAAAATTGTGAACAACCCAAGGCCAAATATGCATATACTTTTAGACCTAGGGCCGAATATGCATGAACTTTTAAAACCTAGGGTCAATAGTCATGAACTTTTATTAGACCAAGGGCAAGTATTGCATGGATTGTTAGACTCTTTGGGTATGTTGGGTATGTTGGGGGGGGCGTTAAAAAACCCTTGTAGAACAACACATTTTGAAATCACCTAGCATATTGTTATGTGTGTTCCTAGGGTGGGTTTTTGGGACTCCAAATACGTAGATGAGATATTCCATTTGGATTGGATGAAAATCATGGGCCAAGGCTTGTTATAAGCATGGCCTTTTGGCTATTCCATTATTATATAGGTGTTTCTGAGAGGTGGCGAAAAGCAGTCGTGCAAAAGAGATTGGCATGGAATTTGCGCCCCAAAGGGTGCCTTGAGAAACTGGCTTGTAAATAGGAAAAAAGGGCCCTATTCTTCGCCACCTGCACGTAAAGCCGGATTTCATGGGATTTAATTCCAGGCTTCAATTTCTACTTATAAACACTCTCCGTGATCTCTGGCTGTTGGATCTACCAGAAATCGAGCATCCACCGTTGAATTACAAGCGGATGGCCACAGCCCCATCATGTATGTGCTGGTCACTAAATTCCATAAAAAGCAAGTAAGTTCCAGGAGGAGTAAAGTGGGCTAGCTAATCAAGTTTTTTATTTATTTATTTATTTATTTATTTATACTTATTTATTTTTCTTCCAATTTACACAAAAAAAATTTTGAGTGGTCATTTACAGGGATGAAGATAAGCTATGATGAGGAGACTAAGTTTCACAACCTTTTGGAATTTGGGGTTGGGCAAGAACATGCAAACTTTTCCAAAGACGACCTTCCCATCCTCTTTTTTCCCATGGTTCCACCTAGTGATTCTTTTGGGCAAAAATTTAACAAATTTTCAACTTGAAAAATGTGATTACTAATTATAGAAAGGATTTTAAAATGAAAAATTGCCAAAAATCTGAATTTTTCTTCTACAAATCACTAGAATTATGTAATAGGTTGGAAAACTCTCCACACCCCATTGCCAAAGAATTTCTCCCTCTAGAGTTGTTTTGGAGAGCCAAGTGATTTTTGCATCACTTATGGGTTACAACTTATACATGATTATAACATTTGTATAATTGTAAGATTGACAATTTGTATCACTTATTTCAGGTCTTGGAAAGAGTGGCACACCACCATTGTGCTCAAAATACATCAAGGAACAATGTTGCACTCAAGTGGAAGGGGAAAATAATTGCAATAGGTACACAAAGGAGGTGCCTCCTTTCAATATCATACTTCTTGAAGATCAAAAATTGAGTTCTTGATTTTCAAGAAGGGTTACATTGAAACAAAAGCACACTATACACATAAACAATTGGTGGTGGAGGCAACAAGTAATGCAAATTTCATGACAATATACCAAGTTCATGGCGAGATATGAATGTGGTGGGAATCATTATTTGTGCACTTTTATGATGTGTTGTCCCTTGTGAAATCAGAAATTTGTGTTTGTGGTGCTTGTGTGTGATACATTCACATGTCTTCTTAAGTAGGTCCTTTGTGCCTTGCTTTGCAAAGTGTTTACATTCACATGTCTTAAGTTGATCCATTGGGTCCTTGATTTGCAAATATTTTACATGCATGCCAATCTCAAGTTGGTCCTTTGGGTGCTTGGTTTGCAAATATTTTACATGCATGCCAATCTCAAGTTGGTCCTTTGGGTCCTTGGTTTGCAAAATGTTTTACATGCACAACCTTAAAATTGGTCCTAATTTGTGCCTTGCTTTGCAATTGTTGACATGCATGCCAATCTTAAGTTGGTCCTTTGTGCCTTGCTTTACAAGTGTTGTTTTAATCATTGGTGATGTGTTGAAAAACAATTTCATTTTAAAGATTTCATGTTGAAAACTGGAATCTTCCAGAATATCCTAAGTGATTTTTTATTTTCCTTCACAATTTTTCATGCTTTGATTTTTATATAAAAAAATTAAAAATCTAAAAAAAAAAAATATGTTTATGTATTTATTTGAAAAATTTAACATTTCTGAAAATAAACATAATGAGTGTCAAAGTTTTCGTGGTACTACAGTAATGCATAATCATGAACAAACAATTTCGGGTTTCTATTATAATTGCTTCCAAAGATGCAAACTCTGAATTAAAATGTAACTCAAGGATAAAGAAATGATGTGGCATGGCGTTTCGCACTTGGAGGAGATGAAGTTGGGCTTATGAAAAAATATTTTAGAATTTAAGAATTTGCCAAATTCTATCCTAAGTTCCCTAGTACATAGCCAAAAATATAGTACAATTTTGTTTTTTTAGTTACTTATTTTTTATTGCCATATCCGGCTGAATAGTCACTTCAGCTACATCACAAAGTTGAAAAGAAAAACACTTAGTTAAGGTGTGTTCACACTTGGTGTTAGGGACGATAGTGTTGAGTTCCTTATCACCATTACTACTCATCTAAGAATTAAACTTATTTATCATGAAGATTTATCTTAAACTAACATTCACTTAACAAATCAGAGCTAATAAGAAAATTTTGATGTGGGTCTGGTGATGAAAGTGTTCTTTAGCCAATGATTTACACAATATTTTAAAGTTCAATTCAAACCCATGATCCATGAATGATAAAAAGATTCAGTTTAAGTAAAATGTTCTTCCATTTTACCATAGAGAAACATAATCAAGTTTGATGCTCATACCTTTTTTCTCATTGCTTTATTGAAGTGCCATAATGCTTCTGAATGAGTCCTGTGTGAGGCCACACTTGAATGAAAAAAGGGGTTTAATTTTGTGAGGTAGATGTACTCTGGGGATCATCCATAAGAAGACCTAGCCAAATTTACTGGAGACATAACCACTGTGGGGTGAGTATTAGAATAGAGCTCGGGCATTAGCTAGTTATGAGATTAGGTGTATGCATATATGTTAGTGGGGGCTTAGTTTTTCAGAAACCCAGACCTTCCTCCTACCTTGGATTTTTTTGAAATTACTACTCAGCCTCACCTCATAACCTCATAATCATAATCATATTTGATTTATATTTGATTTTATATTTGATTTTATAAATCAAATATATGTAATCAGACTTGACCCAAGGTGAAATATAGGTATTGAGTATCTCACAAAACTTGGATTCATATCTTTTTAATATTTGGAGGAGTCTTAATTAGAGTTAGGGTTATATTTTAGGGTTTTGTAGTTCCATATGTGCTTATAGTTGTTCCTTGTTTTGTTGTTTTGTTTTGTTTTGTTTTTGGTCTTTTTCACTTTTTGCAACTATCATTTGTTTTCTTTTGCAATGTTCACAATGCGCTATTGAATTTTTGCAATGATGTTATGTCAATTCTACTAGCCATTCAAAGGTATTGCATGTTGGAGATGAATCAAGCTTTAGGGTAGGATGAACCACCATTTATTAGTGAATTAAAAGAAGGTATGCGGCTTAATGTGTTCTATTCATGTTTCTTTTTGCACTTTGCACCTTGTATTTGTGAAATAGTGAAGATCAAGGGGATCTTTTAACAACTATCATGCATGTTTTTGTCGCCTCTTACCTTTTTCAAGTCACAAACTTTGATGCTTCATTGTTTGTCAATGGTCATGATTCATTATATCTCATTTCATCAGTCTACTATTTTGTTGCTCCAACATTTTGTGATTTTATCATTCCTTTGCTTTGTTGTTTCCTTGCTACATCATTCTTATTATGCTTTATCATTGCATCACTTTGTCATTGTTCTCATGTTTTGTTGTTTCATCATTTTGTCATTGTTCTCATGTTCTATCACCTATTGCTTTTCATATAACATTGTTGGCCTTTTGTTTGCACCTTATCTTGTAAACTACTATTCTATAACTCAAGCAAGAAAGGGCATATTTTCAAGATGCAGCTTTTCTTTGTTCCCATCATGGAACTACAATATTTAAACTCTAAACCTCTAAACCCTAAACTTGGCTAAACTTCCATTTCCTAAACATTTGACTATCACATTTTGTTGTGATTGAATTCAAGGTTCAAGGGAATGTGAAATTTGAAATAATATTTGTCAATTGTTTCAACTTTTAAATTCTTAGTTTTTATTTGAAGCAATGGCTTTTTCTTCAAATCTTATTTGGAGTGTTCATGGTATCAACTTTACTAATAATATCCCTCTAGCATTTGCAAGATATGGTCATAATTATAATTTTGACAATGTGGATCTTGCTCATCAAGGTGGGGATTCAAAAATTCTAGATTTTGTTGTTATTGAAGAACAAATTGCCATTAGAATGCACTTTGAGAATTTGCAAAAACAAAGAATGGTATAGAAACTACATTACCACAATTCACCTACTTGGGCACATTTTAAGGTGAACAATAACCAACCCATGGACCTTTTTCAAAACCAAATTATGAGATGTCATAATGATACAACTCCACCTAGAATATTGGCCATGCACATTAGATGTAGAGGGTCTCATTGCATACCATATGTTTAATCAATGACATAACAACCATGAAAAAACATGTAAAATCTAAACACTTTATTTTATTAAATGTTTTTTTAGAAGATGCAACAACCATGGCCCCAAGATCTTCACTTGATTGTGAGCCTAATAAAAAGAAGGCACATGTATCTCCAATTGTAATATTTTGTTTTTTTCTACTACTAGTAAATTCAAAAGAGATGTTGTAACACATATGGACTTTGTGGAAGATTTACTGTTGTTTGTGGTTAAGGGGCTATTGCGTCTGAGGATTATTGAATTCATTTGGCTTTAAAGGTTGGCATACAAGTTGTGTCCATGGGTTATCTTCCCATCCAAGAAGATGTTTGTTGAAGATATTTTGCCAAGTTTGGTTGAAAAACCATGATTACATATGTGCAGTTTACATTGGTTGATTGTTTATCAACCATTTGCACATTTGACTTGTCGATGTAAAAAAAAATACACAATGTTTTTGTTGTTGTTAATTTTATCTCAAATGACAAGGAGGCATGTCACTATTGAGTTGTTTGAAATGACAAACACAAGTGGTGTAATTATGGCTCCTAAATTGCAAGAACTATTGGACATGTTTTCCTTTACCAAAAAAATATTGCTTACATTAAGGATGAAGGGTCCAACTTGTAAACCTATGCAAATGCCTTAATTTTTATTGTGTCATGTAATACTTTGGCCTTGTTGGAACCATTTGATGGCTCATGTTTGGGGCACACACATTCAAAAGTATTATAATATGCTATTGCATATGAAAAAATGATTCTTAGTTTACCTTGTACATTTATAAAGGCCATTCAATTTGTCATCCAAAAATGTATTACATGGCCCAAAAGTTTAATAAAGGTACGCAAACATGAGACAAAACTTGAATTGAATTTAGATTGAGGCCTAGAAAACCCAACACGCTTGTGAAGACAAGGTAAGCCTTTTTTAATCACATTTTTATTGTTTTGCAGTTTCATGATTTTTTTTGGTTTTGTGGTTTTCTTTTTTATACTAAATTTATTTTTTGGTTTTGTTTAAATTATAATTTTTATTTGGTTCATGTGTGTTAATTTTAGGTTTTTTTTTGTTGATCATAGATTTTTTAATCAAGTATTGTTGTTCCAACTTTCAAGATGCATCAACTTTTCAGAGCACCATCACATTATGCTACAATTAATAATTTATGGCATTACAATCTTGTGTACCATCTTTAAGAATCTAGGCTATTTGTGAAATTGTGGTAAAATTTTTATCCCTAATTATTATTAGTTGTGTTTTGAAGCAAACTCATAGACATTCGTTGTTCCTAGATGTCTTGCATTTATGATATCAACTTGTTGGGATATTTGAAAAGATCTAGCATTTAAAAAAATTCTTAGTAGCATTGTTGAGGAGGATTTTGTTGATCATGAGTTGAAAAAACTTATGGTGCACATGAAGCAATATATTCTAATGGTTTTTTTACCTTTTCTTTCCTTGCATGCATTTGATAGGAAGTGAAGCCATAATATGTTGCCTTTGATGTTTAAAAACATGCAGTTGGTAACCACATATTTGGGTTGTGAAAATGTTGTTGTATATCATGAAAAGCTCTTGTTGCTTTTACTAATAGAAGTAACCAAATTGTTGATGCATGTTAGTATTGAAAAAGTTGAAGATCTTCAAACTCAAGTTCATGTTAAAAATATGTTTCACACCACAACAATAAATGCAGACACTTACAAGGACCTAGTGTCAAGAGGACCTATTGGATTCTATTAATACCCTATTGATATAGAAATTTTCAAGTCTGCTTTATCTTAGTGGTGCAAAGAACAAAACAAGTTTCCAACCATTGTTGTAATAACACACATATTCTTGGCATTTTAACCAATGAAATCAAAATAAAAAGTATTTTTTCTATTGTTGGCATTTTTACTACACTTCAAAAATGTCGTCTCCAAACAAATAATATGGACAAATTGATATTTGTCAACAAAAATTGGCCATCCAATCCATGATTGGCTACTTGAAACTTAATAACTTTATATATACATGTGAGTGGAATTTGAATTGATGATAGAGTTAGAAACAAAATTTGAAAACCAAATTGAAGGTGAAGATTTCTTAGACTTGCATGATTCTATTTAATTTTATGTGGAGGTGGTTTTCCATGCTTTGGGTGCTAGGTTGAAAAAGATGAATTAAATCATTTGTGAAGGTGGCACATTTTGGACAACTCTTCCATGATTTTGCATTGTCTATCTTCTACTTGTAATATATGTCTCCTTTCACTAGTCTTAGGCTTAATGTTTTTTGATGTTTATGTTTATTGTGCATATTTTGTTTTTAATGTTTTTGTTTCTAGTATGTGTGTTTGTGTCTATGTTTGTGTTTTTAGTATTTATGTCTATGTCTATTTGTGTCTATTCATATCTTTAGTGGTTGTGTCAACAATAGATGTTGGAAGTTCATGGTGCTTGATGTGTCATATGAATGTTTTCTTTGTTTTGGAAGTTTATTGTGAGTGTTTTGTTTTCTACAGCTTATGTGTTCTCAACGCGTTTTCAATGATTTATACATCATATGTATTGGGTCTATGTTTGTTATGGTTTGTGTGTCTAATATATGATGTTTGTCCTTGTCTTATATCTCCATTTGCAATTTGTTGGTCGCTTTTTGGGGTGTCTATTGAAGGTTGGATTGAAGATGGAATGATGGAAGAATTGTCTTAAAACTTAGAACCATCAAACATGACATAAAAAATTTGATTCTAATTCTCTATTTGAGTTAGGCCTTTGAATTTCAAGTAATATTTGTGTAATCAAACTAGAACAAAACTTTCATAGAAGATTTTTTGTAGCTTGAAATTGCACCATGACCTTTGAAGCCTTTTGTTTTCTATCATTTGTAAATGTTTAATATGCAACTTTGCCTTGAAATTTCAAAACTTGTCAATTTGCTTTGTCTCTGTACTTGTAAATGCAAAGAACTTGTTTACAACCCAAGCCTTGTAAGGTTTAAGACCCAACACTTGTTTTCAAAAGGGGTTGTCAAATATATTGGTTAAAAAATTTATGTATACTCGTCTTGATATTTGTTAGAATTGGGCCTTCAAAAGAGCTTTCAAATATCTTGGTTAAAAAAATATATATATACCCGTCCAAATATTTGTTATAGAAGGGGGGCTTGTACTTGGTTAATCACATACCCAAACCCCACACCCACCTTATAACCACACATTGTTGAGTTTATGAAACCTGAACCCAAGCAACTCCCTAAATCTTAAAAAATCAAACAGCTGAACCCAAACAATTCTTTCCAAAAAAAATAAAAAATTCTAAAAACCTGGACTCAACTATTACTTAAAAAAATCAAAAACCCACCTCACACTGGACATAACCTATGGTTTAAATTTAAAAAATTCCCTCAAAATATGGCGACATAGGGGAGATTTTCCCCCAAAAAAAATCCTCTGCACAAGATGCAGCCCTTTTTTTTTTTGGGGTTGCCCCAAAAAAAAGAAGAACCCAAACCCTTGCACAGAGTAAAAAAAAAACAATGGCCTTATTACTGGTGGTGGTGAGTGTGCAGCCCAAGTTTATTTATTGGCCTTGCCTACTACCAAGGCAAGAAGGACATTGTGTTTTAGATTCATTATAGAGTATAGTAGCTTAAGGGATTTTTATAGGCCCCTACTAGGTAATAATAATAATAGGTCTACTCTTATATGGGATGGACGACCGGACGGATTCAGGGGAAGCTTCATTTCTCATCCCGACGTCCTTTACAATATATGATTTTTGAAAGATAATATTTTGGCTTGTGTTGAAACTTGAGATTAGTTATAATAGAGTTATAATAATATCTTGAAGGATTTTGGGTTTTTTTAGAGGATTTTTTTTTTGAAGATTATATTTTTTCATGGTGAAATATTTGAGTTTCCATAAAACAAAAAAAAATTTATCATAAATTTTTTTAGTACCTTAAGATACTTTTTAATGTAAATGGCAAGGCCACAATGTGACACACCTCTTGTTTATTATTACTTATAACAAAAGTAAATTTCTGGGACAAAGCGTATGTATAACAACGTATGATATGATGCTGCTGCTACCGCAGTTCTTGGCATCTCTTAATAGCGCTGCTTTGTCGCTTGCTTGCTTGCTCCCTCTCTCTCTCTCTCTCGTTCTCTCTTTCTCTTATCTTCTGCTCCGCTGTTAGCAGCAGCAAAGCAGAAAGCTGCAGTAGAGAGAAAGGATCTTTG
>Ga0116229_10006549_pt1 | contig 18696 bp, 19 predicted proteins | sample S1TSphgellanicum_3_FD_87313 | JGI IMG/M metagenome (GOLD analysis project Ga0116229, IMG submission 87313) | Host-associated microbial communities from peat moss isolated from Minnesota, USA - S1T2_Fc - Sphagnum magellanicum MG | ecosystem: Host-associated > Plants > Peat moss > Unclassified... | reverse complement strand
CGGTCTGGTGTGGGAATCAACTACAGGAACATTGGAAAGAATGCCAACCCAGCTGAGATTAAATTCAGTGGCAAACCAGCTTACGACTTGTAGAGACAAAACCCTGTTGTTGTCTTTGTCATTGTTGTATAGCTAGTTCTATCAATTCCAGAGCAATCTTAATTTCTGATCTGCGCTTCTTTTGTGTGTGGATGAGCTCTCATATTGATTTTTCTCTTCAAGTTTCGGTTAGTAATAACCAGATCCAGACTAGGTTTGATTTTCAAAATCGGGAAAAAAAATTTGAGACAATTTCAACTTATTTTTCCAAATTGAAACCTGAGCTTCTTCATAAAAATAAAGAATCACCCAACGCTACTCCATACCAATGTTGTGTAGGTTTTTCAAAAAAAAACCCAGACATAATAACCTAACTTATAAGGGTATATCAAATAACCTAACTTATTTTGTAATATTTAGGAAAATGTTAGATTTGAACTCACATACGCCCATTTAGTGTAATATTTAGAAATAGTTTAAATGGATTTTTGGAATTCTTTTATCATAGTACCAACAACATGGGTGGGTGGGTGCTTTTCGCTCAAGGTGGCAGGTGTTTTTTTTTTTTCCCCCTTTCAATTTTCTCATTTTGCCACTTCCAGAAGTGGTGACCACCCACAAGAGGATTTAGCCAAATCTGACTACAATACAAGTAGAGAATTGGAAACTCTAGAATGCTTATTATATCTTGGTGAATGAGCCACTAGAGCCTAAATATGACAATTTCAAAAAGAAAAAAAAAGAAAGCTAGAAATCTGACTGAGTCCTCCATAAGGAAAGAGAACACTGGTCATATAGCAGAACTGGGTCTTTGATTTTTGATAACCATGGGCATATATCAGAACCTGTGTATTTGATTTCTGAGAACCATCGCACTCATCAGCCCTAAGAACCACCCTGATACCCGACAGGGTGTGGTGCAATTTCTAATACCCCCTATAATCCTAGTAGTCACCTATTTTCCTACCTATCTACCTACCTACATACACATGTGGCCTGGTGCTTCCTTACAGAATGAGTTACCAAGATGAAACCAGATGTTAACTCAGTTGAGGTTCATCCACAACTGAGTCAGAACAGGCATCCAGTGGATTGGTGCACTGATTCTTTTCAGGCCTTTTTTCATCTAGGTACTCAAGTTGATACCCACGTTTACATGGCTGGAAACATGGTCAATCTGTAGTCACAGGTGCTTAGGCGGCATTGGACGGGTATTTGAAATGGTGGCACCAATTCCCCGCCGGGTTGGGTTCTTTAACTTCATAACCATGGCTCTTATATATAAAAGCAAGCAACTAGGTAACCATTTCTGATATAATGTTATTTGAATAAGGGTATATCAAATAACCTAACTTATTTTGTCTGGTCTGAAATACCTCATAGAAAACCATGTGCAGTACATTTTTGTAACCTATGCATAACCCTTATGGATAGGACTTATGGATAAGCGGGGAAGGATATAGTTGTGAGCTCTGGTAAATAGGGTTTAGGGTAAATGACAGCTATATAACTTGTAACCCTACTATAATCCTAAATAGTTTTAGTGATTATTTTCTTGATTATTATCAACTGGGTATTTGAAAACCTACCATTATGCATAACTGATAATTGTTACCAAAAATGTGCATAACTTAACTAGCACCCAAGTTTCTTTTAATTAACTTGACGATTATGGGAAAAATCAATAATTGGCCAGCACTGGTCTAAACTCTACACATGCATGGCAGGACTTAGAAAAAGGCTACTTTGCAATCTGATTTCTAAGAATCCAGACAACAAGTTCAAAAGTGTAATCACCTCGATGATCAAGATATATTAAGTCTATGAAACCGGCTTGCACAATTGGTGCACAGTTTCTCACATAGTAGTCCTCCATTGAGGAGAATGCTGATCAGACTTGACTAAGAATGACAATTAGGAACTTTGTGTGCACAAACAAACCATGCAGGACGCACTCTTCAAAGGAGTGCAAGGTGGGTGCATTGTAAATCTCCTGACTAGTAGTGGCCACCATAGCTTGATATAGCTCAGTAAATGTTGACTACACAACCTCCACTTTGTGCTTTACTTTGCCTTACTATGCAAACTGTGATGTAGGTCAAGACCATTGTGAGAATGTTCAATATGAATATGAAAGTCATGAGGATGGGAAACAAAGGTTCAGAATGAATTACCTTGTGCATGAATTGCATCTTCTAACTGTTCTTTTCCACATAATTTCAGCACAATTTTTGTATATTGCAGGCACACACAAGATGCCAATTGAAGAGATGCTCAATGCAACTGCAGTTTTAATCCCTGTGAATTTCTGCAAGGTGAGCAATGTTGCAACAATGCAGAATAATGCAGAGAACAAGGCTGATCCAGAAATAATTGAACCCTTGAACTCAACTGAATCCTGGTACAATGGCTGTACCCAACGAAATAAATACCTACATGTGACCTAAATGTGAGCCTCTGACTGTGTATTATTATGTAAGTGAAAAAGCATGACACAAATGTGCTGGGTGTGCTACTTGCTCAGAATGGATTTGTGAAACTTTCATTCAGAAAATTTGAATGTGTAGAAATCACACACTAAGCTTATCAATTAAATGCTAGCAAATCGTGCATCCTGTTGCAAAACCGTTATAGTCTGCAGATTTGAAACTTTTGCATACACTTTATTCTTTGAATCCTAAACATCAAAGTAAGAACCGTCAAAACACAAGACTAGAATTGAAGGCTTGACCCTCACACATGTACAAAGCTTGAACATCATATGAGATTGCAATACGCTCTAAATCTCTCAACAAGATCATTCCTTCAATTCATATGTTTGTTTCCTTTTGCAGATGCCTAACCTAACACTCAAGCAAGCAAGAAGAGATAAGCGAATAATGTGAGAAAAAAGACCTCTATGATGATTATTGTGATCACAATTTTTCTGCAGAGAAATTTATTTTAACTTTGAAATTATGAATGAACGAGTACACCAACAATTTTATTATTATTATTTTGGGTTTTCCAAAATGAATACTTTTGCCATAATGGGCTAAGTAATGTAACACATCTTCCTTGAAATGAAACCTTGATTCAATCAATTTGGTGATATAGTGTAGCCGAGAAATAATTCTTTGATATGGAGCTTTGTACATATGTGACTAAGCATATGTGATGAATTCAAATAACACACACATGAGAACTTTGGGAACTACATACAAAATTTTGTGTACCCAAGTTTGTGAGGTAGGTGGGTTAGCAACCATCCAAAAAGGGCTTAACAAAATTTGGTTACATGTTTGAGAGGAAATTAAGAATCCTACCACATGTTTGTGACATGTTAGAACCTATTGTCTAATCATAAGAAATCTTGTTCTTTTTCACCCCACACATTGCGACTATTGTTTGATATGACTACATTTCAACTACATTTGCCCATTTTAAGTTCACAAGTGGCTTGTTGCATTAATTAATAGTGAATATTGTTAATAGGTGTTATGTTCATTATGTTGTTCATTTATGAGTATAATTTGGACCTTCTTTAATTTTTTAATAATTTCAAATTCTTGACATGAAAGTTGAGGTAGCTTTTATCTTTATTTACATAATGCATTATAATGAGTTACTTATTTTTTTGACATTTCTTCAATTATCAACATGGCACATTAGTTGAACCATCAACTTTTAACATGTTGAAACCATCATTTAGGAGTTGCATTTTACACTTACCATAATATATTAAAATAAATCTAACAATCTTAAACCTCACATTTATATGGGAGTGAATGAATGATTTTTTTCACATTTCTTCAATTATCAAAGTTGAATCATTCACTTTTAATATGTTGAAAAAATTATTCACAAATTGAATCTTGCACTTATTATAAGATACCAAAACACATGCAATTCAATATTTTGCATATAATTGAATGATTTAATGATTTTTGTCACATTTGTTGAATTAACAACATCTTTACATGAATTGAATCATTCATTTTGAGCTTATTGAAATCATTATTCAAATGTTGCATATTGCATTTACTAGTATATATATTGAAACCCACATAAAAACCTAATGTTTCACATTTATATTTGAATGGGTTAGTGATTAGGTCAAAATGTTCATGCATGCAAAGTTTAGGATGCATGTAAACCTTTAAATTAATTTTTTTTCACATATTAAACTTTTGTATATTTATGTAAATTAGAATGTATGTTTTTTCCCTATTTTGTTTTAAATATCATGGACAAGTTTATTATTATGAATGTTCATGATGCCACATAAAAAAAACCCCCATAAATAATCCCTATTTTTTCCCCATTTTTTTTTTCTGGTGTATGAAAAAAAAATTCCATGTTAAAAAAATGATTAATTAAAAAAAATTAAGTATAATAATAATAATAATAATAACAATAATAATGAAAAATTATCAATTTTTATATTTATTATATTTATTTAAAACATGGTTTATTAAAAAAATTAAGTTTATTTTGTTACAAGTTTATGTTTAAATATTTACAGATGAATTAAAAATTTCCATTTAAAATAAAATAAAATGAATGATTTATAAATGGAAATAATAATAATGACATTAGTGATTATTAAAATCTTTTTATTTTTTCAATTTTGTAATCTTCTTCAAGATCATCCATAAGAAAATTTTGTTTTGTTTTGACTATAAGCCATATATGGAGGTTCAAATTTATCAAAATATTTTTGTATCTTGGTTACAAGTCCTAGAACCCATTGTAGATTTATGTCATTTAAGATTTTATTTTATTTATTTATTTTTTTTTTTGGATTTCAAATTTTTGGCATTTTTTTTTCATTGTTTCTTGAATTTGCACTATTTAAAAAAAAATTCCCAACAAGAATTGCCAAGTTAGGAAAATTCAAAATAAAAAAACATGTTGGTTGTTGGGGGGGGGGGTGGTGGGGGTTGTAATCCAACTATTTAAACCCAAAATTTACCTTTAAAATTGGAAAAAAATGTAAAATATATTCTACATCATTAAAAAAAAAATTGTGATTTTTTTTCAAAGTTATGTAAATAATCATTTATATTACTGTATGATTAATCTTGTTAAATGAATATGGTTTTGATAATTAAATACATATATTGACTACTTAATCACTGTTTCTTCTTGTGGCCAATTTTTGCCAATGTAAAGGGGCAACAACATCAAGAAAAAAAATTTGAAATTTTTTTGATCAAATTTAAATTCTTTAAATTCTTTTTTTAACAATAAAAGATAATAAGTAACCATAATATTGAAATATTTAAACAAGTTTCCAAGTAAAGTACTTGTTTTAAACCAAATGTGGCATTCTTTATATGGATGATTATCATTTTGGTAACATTGCAAAAATTAAAAAAAAATTGTATCTAATCATATTGGGGAAAATAAAAATTTATAATTCTACAAAAATTAGACATATTTTATGTAATGAAAATAAACTTGTAAAAGACTTAATGAATGCATATTTGAATTGACATTGAATTTACAAAGATTTTAAGCAATTTAAACAAAAAAACATTTGTAGACTTATTCATGACATGCAATTTTCAATTAGTTTTTTTACCTTGAAATTTTATTTTTGTATATATATATTGAATACATTATTGAACAAGCTTCAAAATCATGTTTTCATTTGTAACATTTGAATAAATTTTGAAAAAAAACCATATGTCAAAGTTTGAATTTCTTAATAATTTCATATAAATGTAGTTTACAAACATGTACACCATGGCAAATGCCGTTAAAACCTTTTTGTTGAAAAAAAAAAAATTTTTTTTTCAATTTTTTTCATGGCATGTAATTTTGTCATAGCATGTCGTGACAAAAATGTAATCCATGATTCCATGATCGGGGAAAAAAAAATGAAATTTTTTGTATGATGATGTGGCATGTTATGTCACATCATGTTAACTTGGGACCTCATATATCCATGTCATAATTTTAAAATTAAAAATTATTTAGTGCAACATGTGATTATCCAAAACGACTAAAAAATAATTCAGTAAGAATGTTATAACCAACTAGGCTTATTTGACCAAAATTATTCAAGTTGCATATTAAGCATTTTTGTCCTATTTCATTAAAAACCTAATAATTTGGGTAGTGAAAAAAAAAAAATTCTTCTTGTGGGAAATTGAGTTATGTGCATGCATCATGGACATTGAATCATCTTGTTGGTCCTAAGCCCTTACTAAAAAAATTGTTCCTACAAATGGATTATTGCATGAAGAATAGTAAAAATTAACATTTGTTGGCATTTTTATTATTGCTCACCATGAAAGCTATGTTCAAAGAGGTGAATTGGGGTTCCTTGTAGTGCGCCATACCCATGAGGATATCAATGGATGTTTTGGTTATTTGTTAAAAAAATTGAGAGAACAACACAATTGAGTTTTGGCAAATTTGTTGAAGCCTTTCATGGTCTTACAAGAGTAATCATCTATTCCGCAGTTGATTAATGAGATTCCTAATTTGAAATCTTGGGTTGTAGGTTGTTTGAATGATGTTTCGGAAACTTTGGTGGGGCATATTAAGATGCATCTTTTTAGATTTTTTGTTAATTTGTTAGGTTGGCTTGTCATGCAATACAAAGTTTCCCCCACAAATCTTGTTTGGAGTCCCATTGATGGTCCTCCAATTAGACTATGGAAAGCTAATCCAAATGGGTCACCAAAGTTACATACCTAACTGTTTAGCGCTATTCCATACTGCCCAATTTGGGGCAATGATGCATCAAGGTCTAAGTTGTGAGGGATGTTGGGGATATTGGTGAAATTATATTTATGATTTAAAATTTTTTTTATATTGTTGAATTGATCTTATTTTTATTTTTATTTTTTTGGGTTCTTTTATGTTTGGTGTGGTGTATTGTTTAACCAATTTATCATCGTAGAAATTAACCATGTATAGTCTTGATCATTCATAATGAATAAAATTTTTTGTTGCTGTTTAATTTTAATCCTTGGTGGGCACTAGGCATTTTTTTTTCCTTTCATTCAAAGAGCCCAATATTGTGAATGATTTGTTATAGTATGGGCTAAAAGTTTGGATCCATAAACATAATGATTGATGCCATGGGTGAATTAACATATTGTGTTTGAATCTTTGTAATTGAGTAAATACAATTTTTGTTTTCTCATTAGTGGGAACATTGATTTGTGACATGTATAATTGATAATCTACTATGTTTCACTTAGTGGGCACTAGGCAAAATAATCTTTTTCCTCACTATTGGGAGTTTGATTTAGTTAGCTTCAACGGATGGACAATGAAATGTAAATGTTGCATAATTTTAATGTAATTTTTTTTTGAAAAAAATGTGTAGGTGGGTGTTATATTTTGGGAATTTTAATGTTTTTACTTGTAAATTTAAAGGTTCCTAATTTTAAAAAAAAAATGTTATTCATGTCAAAAATGATAATATATTTGTTAAATTTGGTGGCCACCAATTGAAGTTAACCATTCACTATGTTGAGTAAAGTCTTAAATTAGTTAAATATGTGTTTTTTTTTTGTTAAAATCACATTTTCAAAATCCATAAATTTTAGGGGCAAAAACACTTTTGAGCCAAATGTGCTTAAATGGGTTATAAAAAATAAATTGTTAGTTGAAGTCTTTTTGCCCTTTTAATCATCAATATTAAAATCCTTCCCAATTTTCAAAAGGAACAATGCACATTTGGTAGAAAAAAAAGGTTTTTTGAAAAAACAAAGATTGTCCATTATCAAGGTTTGAGTGTTTTGAACATGCAAAAACATATTCAATTTGTGTAAAACTTTGAACATGTAAACTTTGCAATTAATGGAAAATATTCCAAAAAACATCATGAGAATCCAAATTATCATGCTTCCCTTTTGATCTTTCAAACACACAAAAATACAATTATAATTAAGGAGTGTCCGGGCTTTGTTTCGATGACACCTTTGATTATGTTTTTACCTAATTGTGGTTGAAAATGTGAACATTTAAACCCCAATTTGGATATGTTATGATCGTGACATTGTCATGATGACATGTCATAGGTTTGCCAAACTATTAGGTAAAATCACAATCAAAGGAACCACCCAAATGAGTGGACATTCCTTAAAACTACATTTTTGTATGTTTGAAAGATCACAAGGGAAGCATAATAGTTTGGATTGTCATAAATTTTTTTGGAATATTTTCCATTAGTTACAAAGTTTACATGTTCAAAGCTTGACACAAATCAAAAATATTTTTACATGTTCAAAGCATTCAAACCTCAAGAGTGGACAATATTTGTTTTTTTCAAACGTCCTTTTTCTCTACTAAATGTACACCATTGCTTTTGAAAATTGGAAAAGATTTTAACATTGATGATTAGAAGGGCAAAAGGATTTGAACTGATGCAAAAAGTTTTTATAACCCATTTAAGCACATTTGGTTCAAAAGTTCTTTTGACTTGAAAATTATGGATTTTTGAAAATGTGGCTTTAACAAAAGTTGTTCATACATATGTGATAGAGGGCATGAATGCATAATATACATGATATAAAATCAATGTGTAGTAAAAATGTATTGATATCTAAAATGTAGTGTTAAATAGGGTATTTGAAATACAAAATTTTAAGTTATAAACCAATGCAAAAATGACATGTGTCATGTGCAATCCTTGGAAAAGGACTTTTACTTTGGTGCCTTTGGCTCCTTTGACCATGATTTCACCCTATTGTTAGTTCATTCAAAATGAATTGCCACGAAAAAAAAAAACTTAAAGTAGCTTTGCATTTGCATTACACTTGTCGTTTTGCTCTGTAGCAAACAAAATTGACGAGCATTTCCAAACCTTGTAATCTGCTCAATTTGTAGAAGAATCCACCTACTTTTGAAAACAATAAGAAGAATCCAACAACATATGCTGAGTGAATCCTGATCCAAAACAAATGTAATGTTGAAAAGCATTGCTACTTGTCAAAGAAGAAGGCATGTGATAGATATCACGAAGATTGTATGCATTACAAAAGAAGAAGAAAAAGAGCATAATCTGAATCAAACAAATAAACACTCACTTCCTGTGGGTGCAAAGATCCTTGCTTGAAGTTGGAAATCAGTATAAACAATCATTTCTGGGGATAAAAGATTTTATTATTTGAAATTGGAAATCGGTTTAAAAACTTACTTTTGGGGGAGGCAAAAGTAATTCTTCACTTACACTAAAAACTCAAGGGTTAAAAATTAGTGACAAATTGTTGACTCAACAATTTGTCCATCTTTTTCTCCATGCGCTCAAACTTCTTCTCCATCTTTTTCTCCATTTGGTCCAACTTCTCGTCCATACGGTTCACCCGTTGGTCCATATGGTCCACCCACTGCCCCATTCGGGCCACCTCCATCACCACTCCCTCGATTTTTGCCTTCATCAACTCTTGGTTCACGACGACGGCTGTGCTAGCTAATGTGATTCCAATGTTCACAATATACTTGAGCTTATTATAAAACTTTTGCACATGTGAAATGACATTCTGACTAGGTTTTGTCAAACAGACATGCTCATATGTAATTTGTTATTCAAACCTCTAGTTTCATAAAGTTACAATCACTTTGCGCTTTCAGGTCAATTTGCAAATCACTTTTTTCAATATGCACCATTTTAAAATTATGATGTGTAGCTTTAGCTCAGATTTTTAAACTAACTGGTTGATTATCCGCAGCAACAACAGTAGAAGCAGGAGCAAAATTGCATTAACCTCTCGACAATTTTAGCTAGTATTTCTTTTGAATTAATCAATAGCAATTAATCAGACTCTATATACATTGTAAAGCTATTCCACAATCTAAATATGTACCAATACATATATATATATATAACCTAAAGCTGTAGCTAGCCATCCTCTAAAGCTTTACAAATTTTATGAACATTTCCACAAGATCATCAACCCAATGTTTGTCTTTCTGAGATATATTATCTTAACACTACGACTTGGAAAGCCAAAATTGTTGTAGCCAATTGATGAGGTTCAATCCATATTCTTATTTCTAAATCTTTCGAGTTCATTTTTAGCAAATATTATTTCCCACAATCTCATTAATCCATAATGATTCTCCTCTTACGAGGTTGATGGCTAGCCAGACATGTGCTACATTCTTGGTTAGTGTTTTTTTACACCCAATTGGGTTTTAAATGTTCTAAGCTCAACTATCCACCTCCCCCACCAACCCATCTTTGTGGTATCTTTGATTGTGCTTTTAGTTAGTCCCACTTGGGCCTTCTTACCTTCCATGGTTGGGTCCTTTTGAAAAATTTGGTCTTAGAATCACAAGTTTAATGACAACATTGTTTTGGATTCAATTTAAGTTCAATCCAAAAATTGTCACATCAAGTATTAATTTCAATTATTTTAACATTCAAACAATTGATATGTCAACTAGTAATTTCAATCATTTAAAATCATCTTAATGAAAACAAATTCAATCAAATTTGCATCACAAATGATTGGAACTTTTGTCACAAAACCCAACATAAAAGCCATGTTATGTAATAGTGTTTTCATACTTGCAAAATGCACTTGTAAACTGCAACCTATAGATGCCATACTTCAAAAGGCCTCAATCAAATGTGGATTTGCAACATGGTGATCAAAAGGTAGACAACATCATTCATCAATGACCAAATAGATGGAAGGGCTAATGAAATTAATCTTGATCTTTCCATTAGAACTCTCCATGAAAATTTATGCGCTTGATTTTTTGAATCTTGGGAAGAAGTGAAATATTATATTGATATGATTGTAAAAGGTTGGAAAAGTGTGGATTTTCAAGGTCATTTGAAAAGGATTTCCAAATGGAGGCAAATACAAAAGGTTTATGTTTTGGTTCATGATGACTGTGACATCTTGAAGGAAAATATTGAAGACCAAAATTTAAAAGATCTTTTTGACAATGATGAACACTTTGCAAGATTAATAATGGCCAAGTGTGTTGTGCCTTGAAGCTTTGTGTTACTTCAAAATTGTAATTTTTGGTATTTCATAGAATGTATTTTCTTGTCAAACTTTTTTTTAAAAAAACCTTTTAAAATTTCATGTGATTACAAGTTTTGTTTGTAACTTCAAGACACATTGGATACAATAATTATTCTATTTTCACATTTGCTAATATGAAGTTTTCATCATAATATTAGATAATATCGTCCTAAAATTTCCTAGATTTAGCCTTTCAACATATTTCTATTGGAATTTTTTCGAAATTTTTTCAATATTTCAAATTTTATTTAATTTCCAAAAAATTAACCACCACCAAAATAGTATGTCTTTGGGTGGTATCACTAATAATGTCACACCTTGATTTTCTTGGTCACATTGAACTTTTAAAAATCATAGGAAACACTTAAATAAACATTTTCATAAAATTTTTAATGAATAGATTTATTAGGTTCCATATTTTTTGAAATCTCAATAATATCAAGAATATTGTGTATTTTGATGTTCCTAATTATTTCATTTTGAAAAAAATTCAAGAACATAATGCTAGTTTGAACTTTTTGGTTCAAGAACACAAATTTGAAACATGATTTGAGAATTTTCTTATGATTTTTTTCCTTAGGGTAATTTGGAAATCATTCTATTTCTAGGTTTTTATTAGGTAATTAATTGATTAAATATAATTTAATTATGAATGTCCAAAGTTGAGGTTGTTGATTTTTTAAGGGGCCATTTTTATTAGGAAAATAAAAATTAAAAAAAAATTAATTTTTAAATTCCCAAATAAACTTCAAGCCATATATTGGAGCATGCGATGGATAAACATGAAAAAATAATACTTTATAATTGTGAAAACATTTTTTTAAAAGTGCCCCGGAAAATGATTTAACTGTTTTGGTTCCTTAACCATTATTTGAAATGGTTCTTAGTGCTACCACCTAAGGATGGGTTTGCCCTTTCCTTTTTAAAACCTTATGACAATAACATTTTTTTTTTCCAATAAAATCTCAAAACAACATGCAATTTTTTATTGACCCCAACACACATGTGTTTTCTTTTTTTTGAACATTTCATCAAGCAACAAATAGTTCGATTTGATAGTTCCATTTTGAAGTATTTGCACCATCATACCTTTTTTAACATGTTTTCCAACAAAATATCTTAAGCCCATTGTGCCCAAATTTATCATGTTCTGGCTTTACGGTGGGCATTTGGTTTACAACTTAACTAGTTTTCTTAGCATTTTGATTACCTTTCCTAGTTTTCTCCACAACGTTTCAGCCATGACTTGGACTACCACATCCTTCAATTGTAAGTATCCCTTGATGTGTGTGCACACATCCCATTGATCTTATAGGTATCCACCTTTTATGTTGTGTCCATATCAACGAACACATAAGAACCCATGATGCAATTTGCGACATTTTTGTTGCCATTGCATGAAATGTTGGCTTCCATGTGGAAAGAGAACAATTACATGTGTTTCTTTTAACTGCATTCAACTCCTCTCTTGTTGTGTCAACATTGTGTTCACCAAAGATGGAATTTGCACCATAGTTGATGTTGCCATTGTGAATGGATTTACTTCCCCAATCTTGTGCAACTCAAAAATTTGTTGCTTTGGATGTTGTTCAAGCCAAAAAATGGGTTATTGTGACCAACACCCCACTAATCAATGCTTACCTTTAGCAATTGAAATATTTGAATGTTTACACAAATAAGTTGATGTGTTTTTACATGATTGTGCCAATGCCATTTGGAACTTCAAAAGGCCTAAACACCCTCCTCTTTTTGTCTTGGTTATTTTTCTTTGTCAAAACATTTCAATTACATTGCAAAGGATGCAAGTATCCTCCATCTTAAATCAAGCAATAATGATGGGCTTAGCTAATGCTTGACTTTCACCCTTCTAGAACACCTCCCATCACCACATCCAACCAATTAGAGGCGGTTGATTCTTGAAATGGAGAGATTTTGACATCTAGTTGGTGCAAACTTGACAACCTTTAAATTTTCCCTTTTTTTTCTATTCCTTTGTGCATTTTCTGAATCTGCAGTGTGATTATAAAGCTTTGCACGGTTTTCACAGTAGATGTGATTTGATGTGAATCAGTTGATGAGCCAAGAAAAGAAATTCGGTTTCCAGATGTAGAGGGACGAACTTGGGTTTTCCAGATTAAAAAAATCTTCATTTGTGAAAAAATTTCAGTTCAGAAGAAATGTTTTAAGGAAATTGTTGAAGCACTCCGGTGTTGACACCGAATCGGGCCCACATCTCGACGCGGAACGAGAAACGAGGAAGATGGCGTCACGTGTACGCCCATGTGCACCACACACTCGGCAACGCGCAGTTGGAACCAACACAACTTTAGTATGGGTAATTGTCTCTCTCATGACCAACCCCACTAGCCACTCATCATCATCACTCTGCTCGATCGCTTCAAAACTGTTTCCATTTGTGACGCTTGAAATCGTGCATTAGGTAGGTAGCACGGAGTTAGCATTACTCGCTCCCCAGTCACGATGTTATTATTATTATTAAGTATTTCGCCCGCTCGCTCCCGAATTTTCATACAGTTTTGTAGCGCAGACAGCCGCGTGCACCATGTGTTTTTCTTATTTCAAACTATCTTGCTCCTGGATCCAGCTTTAGGCTCCAGCTGATTCCTCGCTGTGGTGGCGGCGGTGTGCACATTCCATCTATTAATAATAATAACTATGTAGCTGGTGGAGAGGAAGAACATGGGTTTTCATGGTTCTCACCATCAACGTCCCCTGTGTTGTACGCCCAATAGTTGATCCTCCTAGCTCTCAGGCCTAGTATGTATAGCATTGCACTATTATTATTATTATTATGCCTTGTGTGCTCCAGTTCGTAATCCGCTTGATCACGAGGAACTTGCAACTTGAGAATCTAGAGGTTTCTTGCATGATTCCTCAATACCCATAACATGACCAGATCAGTTCTAGTCATGTTCCTACTCTCAGGCCTTTAGGATCCAGGAGAACGTTTTGGTAACCGTTTTGAGTGACTACAGTCGATTCTCTAGTGCGTTTTATATCAGCAGCAGCAGCTCCTCTTCTTCGGCTGTCGTAGTAGTTATCAATCTTCTTCTTCTTCTTCTTCGTCTCTGATCATCAATACAAAGTATATAGTACATCGTCCTGGATCTTGCCATGCTTACGGTAGTCTATGGAAGTACAGGAGGAGCTCTTGGCTTCTGCAGCGCCTCTAGTAGTGTGCAGTATTTGACGAGTTGTAGCTCTTTTGGAAATTGTATACCAGGTCATGTTGATGCAGCAGCTCACAGACGAATCCTCAGGGCCGAGACGTACCAGTTTCCAGCTGCATCATCATGCAAGAGGAGGTCATTAATCCAGGTGAGCTGCTGCGAGGACTCGATGATGGGTGCAGGAGGAGGGCTCAAACGGATTCGCGGGACCTTCCACGACGGTGGTTATGTTGGGACTCGTTCCAGTGACCCAATATCTCGAAGCACTAGTCGCAGCAAGACTAGTTGCACTAGCTGCGTCACTACTGCAGTGATGATCGATCCTTGCTTAGATCAAGACCTTGCTGCATCGTCCAAGCAGCAGCTGCAGGTGCGGCGATCACCAGCTGTTGTTGAGAGCCTGCAAGATACTAGCTTTAAGGCGCGCCAGCGGCGTGATATGGTGAGCTTAGATCACGACTCCTGTATGTACACGGCGTTCGTGGAACACACAGTGGAGGAGATGAGCCAGCGCATGCCTTTGACACCCTACCCCATCAAGGTATAACCATAACAGATGGACAGCATGACCAGCAGCAGGATCCGCACTGGACTGCTTTGGATATTGAACTCGGTCGACGCTCAAGCGATTGTTATCTTGTCGATATGTTTTTTTGGGGAGTCCTGAAGTTGGGTTGCTCAAGACGCACCATTGTGACCCTTGCTCGCTTGTGGCTTTGTGAAGGATGAGTTCAGGGAGCTTGTGGGTGAGAGGGGGAAGAAACCAGTCACAACAAGAAGTACAGCATATGAGTCCGACAAGATTCGCCACTTTCGCGCAGCAGTGATCAATGCTGGAGATTTTGTCCAGGTAATTACAGTGCTCTTGAAGCTCCTGATACTCTTCCCATCGCCAGCTTCTTCTCCAGAAATGCTTTTGCAAAACTCTGAGAGACAGGCTTCTTCAGAGACGCCTAGATCAGAGTTTTGCAAAGTTCTTGTCCAACCTGCAAATGTGGTTCCAAGCTCTGTGCAATCATGTGATCCAGAGCTTCTTCAAGTGGTGTTTTGAATTTCTTCTCTTGTGTAGTCTCTTTTGTTTCTAAAATTTTGAATCTGTACAGTAGTACCCACCAGAGGGTAAGCCTGCAAGATCTGATGATCATTCTTGTCAACCGAATGTGTTCAACTCAGGTGTTGAATCTGGTGATCTTTCCGAGACCAGCTTTCGATTTACCCATATTCTGCGCAGATCTTGTCACCTTCAATCACATGCACATAATTGTCATGTGAGTTATATGTCTCCAGCTCCATTTTTTTGGCTGCATTTCTAGACTGTACACATGTATAATTTGCTGCTAGCCCAATGTACCTATCCTGTCAACCAATCCTGAATTTACGTGCTGAAAGGGTCAGACTCTAGACTCCATAGCAAGCTTCAATGTCTACAATCACAATTTAGGGTTTAAGGTTTAGGGTTCAGGAGTAATTGCTGTTAAGCTATGTTTCTAGGGTTGGGTAATCTACAGAAGACTAAGAACCCAACATCTGCACTCTCTAAAGTAAGTACCACCATTTTGAGCTTTGAAAATAGACATGTTTTATAACAGACATGCAATTTTTTAATTCACATGCTGCTACTGCTGCTGCAAGAGTATTTTATGGCTTGTAAGAATTTGTATCCATCCGAAAAGTGCAATGATTTGTCCAGTACTTTTTGCAGAGTGCGCAAACTTCAGCTGATGCACAGGCACTGTGTGCAGAGATTTCAACCCACTGCTTTACAATGCAGAAGAGAGTGAGAGCTACAAGTCAAAGTACATTGACCCTGTGATGCCTCTTGCTAACAAGTACATCTCGGTACATATATAGTCATTTCTCACTTGCAAAGGTTTTTGCTCCTGTGTGATCTTCAGTCGTGATATATGAAGAACTCCTGAAATTTTGCTAATATAAAATCAGTCTAATCTGTTTGGAGAAAATTCGCACATGAGCAGCTATTGTGGGAACCATATCATGGTAGTGATATATCGCATTTCAGTCACAAGGATTTCAATGGATTTGGTGAACAAAACGAGTTACCATAAGTAGATTGATCAATGGGTTCCCTCAACAAATACTAAGTTGTGTGATGGCTTTCTGTCTCCAGTTGCTTCCGTGGGGTGGAGAGTTAACAACAGAAGCTATGCAGTTTTTTTCTCCCCTACTGCTGTGGTCAAGACCCAAAAGGGATGATGGGTCATGTGTGGAGGCTATTGTTTTTTCGGCTTTCAAAGACTACTTGCAGGTAATCGCAATGCACAACCTTGCACATGATCCCAGCTTTCCCATATTCAGGATCCTCAGTAGTGTTTTCTAAGGACTTAAGTCTTATATTTTGATGACATCAATTGGTGCAGCTCTGTTCTGAACTGCCTGACATATGTATGTCAGGCATGGTTGGACATTGTGGACACTGCCAAGCCAACTGAACACCCCGAAAAACTATTGTGCAATCAGGAGGCGCAACATCGTTATATGAGTTGGCGTTCTACCAAGGTATCATAATCTTCAACTGGAAAATGTGCAGAGATGTGACATAGCCACAGAATGGTTTACAAGATCTGCCCCTGAACTGAGATGTATTATATAGGTATTTTGAGATACATGGCTGCATAGAAACCCTAAACCCAGAACTCATTCTAGTCAATGGAATTGGTGAGGTACTTTTATACACGTGAATTTTTGTGGCAATCTTGTTTTGCAGGATCCAGGGAGGCACCTGCTCACACAGTTCTATGGACAAGGTCTATGTGAGGTAAAGTGTCCATCAAATGCTTTTACCAAATCTGTTTGATCTTTATGTGTTATGGAGCATGCTGGGAACAGGCCATTTGTGCCTGGGGAGATGGCTATGAGGAATTTGGGTGAGCCTAGCAGCCATTGTGCCAGTTTCACTGCCTATTCAAAATTTGTAATAAGTTCTTTGCCCAAGGCCCACTGAATGGGCAGTGAAACTGACACAATGGCCATTGGGCTCACCCAAATTCCTTGCAGCCATCTCACTGCGCACCAATGGCCTGTACCCAGCAAGCCCCATAATGGTTTTCGCGATTTACTCAATGGGCATGTGGATTTTGAACAATGATTAGGTCAGGTAGACTCAAGAAGAGCTGTCATTACAGTACCTTGTAAGCAGAGGCAGACATGAGGCAGAAATGGCCATATGAAAACCATTGTTGAACTGTAATGAAGCCACGGAGGGATTTCAGGAGAAGAATTTTTGACCTATCTGCATGGGAGCGTACTACAGTATATTAACTAAAGTGAATGCATGGGGGTTGTTCATTCTGTTAGTGTTGTTTTGTGCTTGTGTCAGTGCCATATAAGTGTCTGACTTTTGAACTGAGAATAGGAGATTCTTTTTTGCCTAAATCATAAGTGGCTTTGTGATTTGTAGGCATACATGGAGCACTTCTTATTTGCAGGTTTGGACAATTTGGGCTCAAAGACATTTCTAGACTACTTCCCACAGTTTCGAGATGCTGATGGTTCTGTATGCAAGCAGCGCAGCAAGGTTGGAAAGTCACACCCGGTACGACCCTGGGATAAGGATGGGAACTTCATCATAAATTGTTAGGTGTACAGCATAAGGAAACCATCCTCCCACAGACATAGTTGGTTAGTAGCTCTGCCTCAAATGGGTTTTCTGTTTTTTCCAATTTTGTGATGAAACCAAAGTGGTGATCAGCCATAGGAAGATCACAGAGTAAAAAAAGTACTGAACTGTCTTATGTCTCAAGACCAGTGTCCATTACTGTTGTTGTTCATTGGCAACTTCAACATGCAGCTGTCAAATAATCAATTGAATTTGAAACCTTTCATCTCGTGACAAAAAAATATTCTTGAGATTCAACATTTTCCTTCACAAATTTTTTGTTCTTGGAAAATTTATTTTTAAATTTCAACTTTGAAAATAATATACTTCGTCTCAAACTGCCAAGGCAATAGGGTATATGTATTGTGGAATGTGCTAGGAACAGGCTATTGTGCCCTGTGAGGCGCTAGTGAGGAACTTGGGGAACTTGGGTATGCCCGGCACTAGTGTGTCTGAACAAGCTGTGAAACAGGTACAATGGCCAGTACCTGGCACGGTCCATAACATAATGGTTTTTCATAATTTGCATAATGGCATGTGGATTTTGAACAATTGTTAGGTTAGGTAGACCCAAGAAGACAACCATTGTACCTCTTAAGGTATCATAGGAAAAACCAGAAATGGACTTCATGGGTCCAAACAAGTTCAAATGAATCAATGCATTTACTTTTATTGTAAGGATTATAGTCTTTTTGCCCAAAAACAAATCATATATATATATATCTATATATATATTTATTTTATTTTATTTTATTTTATTTTATTTTATTTTTTTGAGCGAAATCTTTTGCAACTTGTTATTAAAATATATACATAGTCATCTCAATATTTCACATGTTTTGTGATAATCAGTTTTTGAATAAAT
>Ga0116229_10006548_pt1 | contig 18697 bp, 10 predicted proteins | sample S1TSphgellanicum_3_FD_87313 | JGI IMG/M metagenome (GOLD analysis project Ga0116229, IMG submission 87313) | Host-associated microbial communities from peat moss isolated from Minnesota, USA - S1T2_Fc - Sphagnum magellanicum MG | ecosystem: Host-associated > Plants > Peat moss > Unclassified... | reverse complement strand
GTTAAGGATGGTAAAATTAACTACCAATCCACACTCCACGCCCAAGAATTTGGAAATGTTAAATTTGAAACTTCAAACTAAGAAAAGATAAACAAAATGGGAAGCAAGTTGCAAGGTCTTTTTTTTTCAAGTTTCTTAATATGTCCATTAGCAAAGATTTCCAACATTAAATGGTATTAAATGGCAATTGTCTTAAGTGGGTTGTAGCATCTTTCCAAAAGTGTTACTACAACTACCAACCTAGGAAGTGCCTATGTGGTTAAATGTGGCTAATTTAAATATTTTATTACAAAAAATGGCAAATTTTTTCTTAAAATCATTAATTTTTTCATTTTTGAGAAACAATTCACCAAGAAAAACATTGGAAGCAACACAACAAGAAAGAAGAAAAATATGTATATATAAAGTCTTTGGCAAGAAGCTATTGTGGGGGAAAAAAAAGACAAAAAGACAAAAAGACAAAAGGAAGATAAAAGAAACAAAAGATGACCTTCATAAATGTGGACCAATTTGTAAACTCAATATTAAGTTACCATTGAACATCATGTGTGGATAGATCTTTGAAATGTTGAGGAGGTTAATGGTAACTTGCAATGTTAGAAATTGTGAGAATATGATTCATGGCATTTTGTTGCTGTTACAATGATATTAGTTACAAGCCCTAAACACCAAGCATCATCACGGCTTTATAGGTGTGACTTCCCTCCTACTTGTAAGGAATAGGTGTAACATTCCTCTTCTTTTATCAATGAGCTATTCAGGAACATAAGGTGTCATCCAAATGAACTAAAAAAAATTCCAAGTGCACCTTATATCCCTAAATATATTTCAATACAAAGAAACTTTGCATGTAAAGTCCATAATAAGGTTATGTGTTCTAAAAACCCTAATAGCCCCCCATTTGACATTCATGATTCCAATTTTCCAAATGTTTCAAAACAATTTTCAAACCCCCCTCATTATCATCATCATCAATTAATGCCAACAAAGGTTTGTGGAGGCCTATGATCTTTTATTCCAAGGGATATAGGCCCCTAAAGTGAATTATGCTTCCTAATTGATCCCAATGGCTCAACCCATTGCCTTGCCATAGACCTTGTTCCTTAAGTGGTTCCCAAATTAGCTACATTGTCATTAGGGGGAAAATGGGCGAAAAAATCTTGGCAATGTGACCGTGGGAAGGAATTTTAATTATGTTGGACTCAATTGCAATGTAGTTTTCAAACACCCATAATCTTTGTTGTGTCACCCCTTTGGCCCACCTATATAGGTGAAAGGAGGACAATATTTGCCAAAGCATACAAGATAAAAGTGAGGTGCTATGGAGAACATGTTGGGGAACACCTTGGGGACCTGATGGGAACCCATTGGGAACTTTAAAAGGAACACATTGGGAACCAGGGAAAACCACACACACACACACATACACATAAAAGGAAAAAAAAAAAACAAGGCACCTTGAGTGCATGCTTGGTGGGCATTCCGATTGGATGCATGAAAATTCTCTTCCCAAAAGAGTTCATCACCCTTTTTGGCATGGGCTAAAATACCCCTTGCAAAGAATACCCTCCCTTACCTATTGGCTTCTTCTTTGCTAGTTAGAGAGTGGCTATGAAAAAGTCATCTTTCAGCATGCACATGTGAGAATGTCTTTTTAACATTGTTGGAGCTCTCACTTTGTCTTTCTCAAAGAAAAGTATGGCAAACTGGCAGGACCTCAACTTTGAAGTTGGAAAAGTATTGTGGTCCATACACAAAAAAAGCCCAGTAAAAGTGGACATTTGGAGTATCCTTTTGTAAGGGTTTTAGGGTTTTAGGGTATGTCTCTCTCTCTCCCTTTCTTGGGTGCTTTCTTTCTATAAAGTTTGGGCAAGGTTTCATCATTTTATAAAGCTTTGTAAGTCTTGAAGTTTTTTGGTTGGTTGGTTGGTTGGTTGGGGGTATTATAACTGCATGCAACAACAAGTGGGGGGAATGAATGCCTTCTTATAACTCGAGGTTTTGAAAAACTTCCAATTAGGAGTGAGTGACTCCTTGAAAGGTTCATAGTTCATACCTTTTCGAGTAGCAATATATTTGGCATATATGGAAAGAAGATCACTACCATGGGGGTCACACGGGGTGGGCATCCAATGTAAAAGCGTTGTTGTTCGTACCAAATATTCAAAGCAAGCCCCAACACTATTGCCAAAGAAACACAAATTGAACCTTTGCATGCTACATATTAACTTTTAAGACAATATTTAGTACACAATTTTGGTGGTGGAGGTGTTTCCAAAAACTTGTCCTATATTGATACCGCAATTCATAATTGGAGCATTAGCCCCCTTGGTCAAAAATGGTGGCAAACAATTTTATGAGTACGGCTTTCATGTAGTCAATGAGTGGGTTGGACATGCACACAAGAGAGTTCTTTTTGTTTTTTCTTTTTGGGGGTGGTGTAATGGGGTGTGGTGGAGTTGAATTTTTTTTCTTCCTAGGTTGTTGCCATTAAGGAAGATTTTTTGATTTTGTGCAACAAAGGAGAGGCTTGCAAATGTAATATATAGTGTGGCACTAGTGTTTGCTAACACTCTCATTTGCCACATGCAATAAGGCATTACGGTTTAGCTACCACTTTCACTTGACATTGCAATGGAAATTTCTATATTAGAAGCCCTAAAAAGTGTGGATGGATTCTTGTGTATTTCTTGTGTATCTTTTGGTAGCTGAAGAGGGATTATTTTTTAGCCCTTTGGTGTGGGGGTTTTGTCGTCGAAAAGCTTTTGTTTGCTTTCATTCTCACTTCACCCTACATTAGAGATTTTTATATTGGGAGGCTTCCAAAGTGTGTGGGTTATTTCCTTTTAAGATGGGCCAATTGAAATGGATCAATTCAAAAACAAAAACTTGAATTTGAGAGGCACCCACAAGCAATTAATTTGATGAACAATTAGGCATGATTACAATTAGCCTTCTAATGACCCTTCAAAGGACACTCCTCAATTATACACCCATAGTTCATGCCCCTGCCATTAGCCTAGGCAAAAAAATACCAAGGAGCATATAGGTAGGTTAAAAGAAAATTCTGGTAGCCAATGAGGTGAGGCAACATACACCCAAGGGCCCATGATTTTATTTTTCTTTCAAGTGAGGGTGGGGGTCTTGGATTTTTGTTGTTCCTAATGTGTTGTTCCCATGAAATTCCCACTATGTTCCCATCAAGTTTTCAACATGTTTCTCAAGTTCCCAATGTGTTCCCTAACATGTTCCTAATAACTCCTCACTTTATATCCCATATCCTTTGCCCTAAGTTGTACTCTTGTAACCTATATAACCGGTCCAAAGGAGGAGATTGTAACCTTTTTTTTTTTTCTGGGACTGTCCAAAACTTGATTTTTTTGTGATGGGCCAATCAAAGATACCCATCACAAAAGAGGGGAAATTATTACTATTATTATTATTATTATTAAATAAATAAATAAATGTTGGGTTAACACTATAGTTGGTCTAGTATCAACCTTTGTTGACCTTTGTTGGTACTGGTCTAAAAGGTTGGTATTGCCTCAGGTCACACCAACCTGGTAGGGTCCTTGAGACTTAGTCTAGATACTAGTGATGGTACCAGGCACAAGCCTATGCCTATACCTTTATACAATACAAACAATCTCTAGCACCCAATACACCCAATTCTAAGGCTTCAACAACAACCCTTCTAGGCAAGGACAAGCAAGGAACATGGGTTAGTATCACACCTCCCCAAACAACTATGGATACATTTAGATACCTTAAGGTGTAAAGTGGAAACCCATTTTAAAACTCACCCTTTCTCTTTAGAAGTTGACCTTGATCATTTGCACTCAATCTTTTAATTTGTCTCCGAAATAAAGTAAACACACATCACGATTTATGTTGTCCATTTTTGTCTTGGAAATGGTGAGTCCCAACAACCTCCTTCACAAATGAAGGAAAGTTGGGTTGGGGTTAAAGGAGCAAGCATGGCACTTTTTTTTTTTTTTTTCTTGTTGTCTATTTGGGTTCTTCTAAAGCTGCAAGTGCAAGTAATTTGCTTCACAAATTAACAAAAAGAGGAGGAATAATAGCATCATCTTGGCATCCTTTGTCTCGAATATCACATTCTTCGACATGTTCTCTTGGGCTTGACCCCACAACAATTGTGTGCTATTATTGTTGTCATACCTTTAGTTGTCCGTCCAAGATCTATAATGCCTTAGACATTGATGTAATATCTATTGAGCAAAGGTGAAAAAAGTGCATGAAAGATGTACGAAAAATATGTACAATGCAATCTTTTAGTACACCTTTCATGCATTCTATTCACCTTTGCTTAACACATATTACATCAATGTCAAACTATGATACCATTGTTGGGTAGTAGTTAATGTCGAGAACATGGTATTGGGTGGATAATTGATTTTGTTTAATAGCCTCTACTTCTTGTTTCCAAACTTTTTTAAAATTTTGGAAAATCTTTGATTATAAACAATGTTTTTATTTTTTATGAAAACAAATAGTGAAAGTTTTGAAACATGGCATCCATGATTGGTCCTTTTTTGATTGGGTTAGATGTTTATGTCATTTATAATCGAATCAAACCCATCATTTATGTCATTTTTCATTGCTTATGTCATATGTAATCATACAAGCCTAGACATGGATGCCATGTTTTGAACTATTGCGAGTTACTTCACAACGAAAGAACCTTTAGTTTTGGTTATTTCAAACCTCTCAAAGAATTAGTAATTTTCATGAAAAAACTTGCAAAGACCCAACACTTAGATCATTTAACTTTTTTTCATAGTTCAAAAATCATATTTATATATGAGACCAATAATTTCCAAAAAATTTCAAATTTTTTTCTCATCATAGTGCAAAAATAATCAAAAAAGAAAATTGATGGGGACAATTTTTATTTCAAATCTATGAGGTAAGTGAATTGGCGATCATCCGCAAGAGGATTGACCTACATATCAAAGAGCAAAGTAAAACAATTTCAAAATTGTGTTACATTTTTTATGACATGCTAGAACCTATTGTTTAAATATGATGAGTTCAATTCTTTGTCCTCACAATGCGACAACTTTGGGCCAATTTGTTTTCCAAAATAAGCCTTTGTATATGTTGCATTGGTTTTCTTTTGTCACCAAGATCCAATATGCCAAAAACACAAACATTAGATGGGGGTTTGGTGCCTTTTCTAATGCCCACTAACACCAACATATACCACTATGTATTTTACATTGAATAACCACAAAATTTATCCCACACGTGTGATATGAGTTGCCAAGGCTTATTGCAATAAGACAAAATCACATTTTGTTATCATGTATATGACATAGTGTTTGCCTACACCATATGAGGATTACCAACTAACACTTAGCTTCCAAAATGCTTGAAATGAATGTGAAATGCCCATCTAGGTGGTCCTCAAATTGTGAAAATGATGGGATAAAAAAATTCAGTTGTTTAATAAGGCAATTATGTGTAAGGGAAAGCCTTAAAGTGAGGTCATTTTCAAAATGAAGGGCCTAGGACAAGGTGACAATATAATCCTTCCTTAAACATATTGGGAATGTCCCACACATGTGGGCTTTATTGATTGTGAAGCATGAGGTGAAGTCTATCATGAACTTAAACATATGTAGATGGTAGAGGGATAGGAGGATGGAATCTTATGCCTATAAGTACATGGAAGATCCCTCCCACTTTTAAATTGTAGGTGTAATATCTCCCTCTTTCCTAAGAGGGAGGGATATTCATGGATAGAAAATGCCATCATTTAGGAAATTTCCCTAAGTGTTTCTATGAAGTTCAGACTATTTTTGCCTTTTGGTTTTCTTGGGCATAATCATGTGAATCCAGTAATTGGGTTCAAAGACAACAAAGTTATGGCATCCTAAAAGAAGGGTGGTCCAATAACTACAAAAAAACCTCAAACAAACATGTGTCATCCTAACAACCAAACACATTTCGCCATATGAAAGAATTTTTAACATCCAAAAATTGAATGAAATATGACCATTGTTCGAATTGAATGAAAGGGAAATTACAAATTTTATGCAAAATTTTTTGTTATACATCATCAGCAAAGATGAATGTTGACAAAAAGGTGAAAATATCAACAATCATACACAAACCCTTGTTTACGTAATAATCCTAAATTATGAGCAACACTGAAAAAACCGAAGGGTTTTGTGTTTGGTGTTCATGTGTCTACACAAACAATAATCTATTAAACTTCCTAATTTAATCCTTCCATTTTTGTTGTGTGTGTGTTCATTGGTGTTTGTGAAATGTTGGAGTTCATTGTTGAAGTTTGTGATAATGTTTGTCCTCTTCCTTGTAACTAACTAGTTCTTTTAATGTATCTTATGATATGATTTTTTTAATTTTTTGTCATAAAACTTAACTCTTCCAATGTTGTATATGGTCGTTTTTCCTCTTTCTTCATCCATTGAAATCACCATCCCTTTGTGAGTGTTGATCCAACAAGCTTTCCAATCAATTTCATAAGATCCATCATTTAATTTCTTTTGGTGTTTTTGATGTTCTTTCTCATTAGAATTGGTTTTACAAGCCTTGTTTTTATTAGTTCATCCTCTTCTTTCATCCACTAACATTGCACCCCCTCATTTGTGTTAATCCTTGGTTATTTACAAGTTCCATTTTTAAAATTCTTTTGGTGTTTTGATGTTATTTTTTGGTTCATCCTTTTCTTTTGTCCATTAAAGTTGGCCCCCTTTGTCCATATTGTTTTTAAAACCTTTCCAATTAATTTCTTGTGTTACTTTGATGTTCTTCATCATTATATTCAACTCGTTTAATGATGTTCCTTGTTAGTTCATCCTCTTCCTTCATCTAGTAAAGTCACCCCACATTTTGTTCACAAAGCTTTCTAATCAAATTTCTTTTAATGTTCAAATGTTTTTCATCACTAGATTTAGGTTGTATTGTCTTATTCCTTTGTCCATTAACATCAACCGCCCCTTTGTTCATGTTGATATTCAATTGTAACCTAAAGGTTCCCAATTTCCATTTTTGGGATTTTTTTGGTGTTGTAATGTTCTTCATCACTAAACTTGGTTCCCACAATGAGGTTCTTGTTGGTTCATCCTTTTCTTGTTTCTGGTCTTGTTGTCCTTTCTCCTTTGAAGTTACCCCCCCAACCCCCCTCCCTTTTATTTGGTTCATTTTCATCTTCACAACTTTGAAATTTTGAAGTCACCCCTTGTTCATCTTCTTTTTCATCTTGTTCTTTGCAAAACTTCAAGCCCCCTTATGATGTGTCATTGCAAAACCTAACACCCCATCCTTGTCCTACTTAGTTTGTTCATCTTGTTCATTTCCTTTGACCCAAACCCTTGTCCCCAATGATCATCTTTAGTGCCCCCCACCCCCCCCCCCCCTCCCCTTTTACAACAAATTGTTCTAATACATGGTACTATGTTGTAAAATTGTTGCAACATTTTTTTGCTTACATTATGGCCCTTGCCCTTGCCTTGGTCGTTTTTTTATTTTTTGATATAAAACCAAGGTTCACACCTTTGTACAAAAGAGCATGGACTTATAAAATTGCTCCAAAATTATGGTGAAAATTATCCCCTACCTCTTGCAATTTTAGACCAAATTAAATTGAAATTTGTTCTTGCACACTTTTCAACTAACTTTTGAGTTGTTTTGTTAGTTGTACTAAAGGAATTAGTAACACACCAAACTCTTTTCTCCTCCCACTCCTTCTTTTGTTCTTTAATTTGTTTAGTAGCCTCCTTGTCCATGGTTTTTTCTATAAAATATCTATATATTCATTAGATGTGACTACATCATGATTGGTTAGTCTATTAATGGTTACTTTCCCTTTGTCTTCCTTGAAAATAAATGTAGTAAGGACAATAAATTTATAAAAGACAAAGTGACCTAGGTTGCATTTGTAGAATTTTGGTAGCATTACATCTCCTAAGTAGGTTCATTAGTTAAATCAATAGTTAGATCACAAATAACTTTTGTTGGCCTTGTTTTTTTTGTAGAATAAAACTATTGGGCATTTCCACATAAGATTTTAAATCTAATTGCTCCTAGATATTAACATCAACCCTTGTTCCAACATCTTCAACTATAGGTGCTATGTTCAATAGTTGTGTGGTAACCCCATCTTCATTCCATTAATTAATATTATTAGTTGTTCCATCAAAACTATCATTGTTTTTATTTGAAATGTGAGTAAATTTTGCTATTGTATAGACTTCTCTTTGTTTAGTCTCTTCATCCATGGCTTTGGGACTATCCATGTAACCTTAAACCCATTCTTGATGTTTATTTTGGACAAGATTAGGTCCAAAACTTTGACTACCAAGCTAGCAAATGTGCATTTTTGAAATTCATAATGATTATTTACAACCATTGCATTGTTTCTTTTTGTTTTGAAAGTTGTTTTGAAAGACTTGAAACAACTCACATTTTATGGTTGTAAAACATGGGATGTGTGAAATGGTAATGTGATCATGTCCAACCTAAATGGTTGTGCATGTTCTATTGCTTTTATGGTAACATGACAACCATCCCATCTAGAATCAATAGATGTTGATTAAATTGAAAGATGCCATTTAAAAGTGACCTTTTGAAAAATGATAAAAGCTCTTTAAATAAATAAAAAATCATCTAAGATTTCCTTTTTATTGTGATGCATGTTCTTCTTTTACAATGTTTGATGTGATCATCTTTAATCCATTCACCCTTAAATATGCAGAAACTTGGTAGGGATCCTCTTGCTACATTTATAGTGCAATTTATTATCAAGCATTTCTTGGATCTATAAATGGTGTTGTAAACTTGGTGTGAACCTTTTTTCCCCAAAACTATAGCTATTGATTATCGCCTTACTTGAATCCATGTTTCATTTGAATTCCAATTGCGATCTTCCTTATAATTGTGGTCAATGTATAATGTTTATAGGTTTTGGTAGGAATTACATGATTGGTTTGTCAAACCTTGTGCCTTGTAGACTTTTAATTATTTTGTAAATTGAATACTTCATTTTAGAAGATGACATTTGAACCAATAACACGAATTTTTTTAGGAATTCCATCTTTGAAGGGGGTTGGTTTGATATGTGTAAATTTTACCACCTTCATATTGAACTACTGCAAAGTAACAGAAAGTCCACATTTTTGCATGCCCAACATTTAAGCCACCATTGTTGTATCTTCAAGTCATTTATGAACACACCTTGTGGCCGTTGTTTCTTTGATCTTGTCTTCCCATTCAAACGATCTAAAAAAAGTGTTACAAGTATGTTGGGCAATGCTAACTTATTTTCCTCAAAGAACTTTGCTCTCTTTCCATCACATGCATTATTTCTTCCAGGGATTTAATTGTTCATGAACCACATTATTGTCCATTAAAAGTTATGTTTAATGTTGATGCCTTCTTTGTTTGTGTTGCAAATGTAAGTGGAATATTTTCTTTATTTGTAATTGTTAGTTGGTTGGACACTCCATTTTGTCACCTACAAGGTACATTAGTTGGTATCATGGTAGCACTTTGCCTCCTAATTTCAATCTCAAACAAGTTGGTGGAATATGCCTTGAACCTACAAGAGGTACACATTTCAACTACCTATACACATTCCAAGATTGCAAAAAGTGCATTAGGTCTTGATATGTTCAGGGTACATGACTTTTTAAGACTACTATAGAAGAAATTAGTTCATAGAAGTTCTCAAAGTCTTCCCAAATCAAATCTATATTGATATAATTGATGTATAAGATGTAGGTGTGAATCGCATGCTACAATGGTTTGCAACTTGCTAAAATTTGTAAAAGCCAAAACTATTTGACCTTTTGGTTACTTTAAGGATTACATATTGTTGAATCCATCAATAATATATTTTCATTGTTGAAATGATTTACATAAGAAGTTCTTCTCTTTTCAACTCAACTTGTATTTTGTGATCTTGTAAACTTGTTTTTACTTGACATCTTCTTAGCTATTTTCTATTTTCACATGTCCTTTGTTATTTTCTTATTTCAATTCTACTTGATTATCATCTCCTAGATAGTTCGACAATTTTAAGCTAGGACAAAAAAAGCTTTTGGAAACATTGGAATTCATGTAAGTGTTTGGTAGTGATTACATTCTTGAAACAATGTTAAAATGTTTGAAAAGTTTGGGTGCATTGTTGGTTAGCTTGTTGCTTGAAATAAATGTTTTTTGTGGGAATGCAATGTAAAGAGAATTCTAAAATTTCCCATGCTCTTTAAGATAGTCATAAATGTGATTTATTTTGACATCCAAAGTTGATATTTTACATATTATGTTTGAACACTCTATATTTGGATCTTAAACCCTAAATCCCTTATAATTGCATGAGATTGCCCCCATTACCAAACAATCGCTTGTTTTAATGGGGGTGAATACTTTTCCTATTTGGGTTAATTTACACCCTAAACCAAACACGTATTATTCTTCATGGAGGCCAATGGGTGCTAAAGTGATATAATTTTCTCCCCCATCATCAAACACTAGGTATTCCAAGCGGGCCCAATAGGTGCCAAAGTGATATAGTTTTCTCCTGGTCATCAAACACTTGTTATCCCAAATGGGGCCCAATAATGGGTGCCAAAGCGATAGAATTTTCTCCTAGTCGTCAAACATTTGTTATTGCAAGTGGGGGGACCCAATGGGTTTTTAAGTGATATAGTTTTCTCCCCATCATCAAACACTTGTTATGCCAAGTGAGGCCCAATGGGTGTTCAAGTGGTGTTGACAATATTCTCTTGGGCTCCTCGACACCAAACATTTTGTTATTCGAAGTGGGTCCCAATGGGTGCACAAGAGAGTTCATTTTCTCCCATTACCAAACACACAAAAAAGACCATTCACTAGTGCTAGCCCCTAAGTTCTCAAACACAAAATTTTCAGACCAAGTGTTCAGTCATAGAATACATATTGAACACTAATCAAGCTATGCATCAAACCCTAACAAGCCCTTGGTTGTCCTCTTGCTCAGTTCTCTTACCAGCTCCTGTTTGGTGATGGGCATATCTACACTAACACCAATTTAGAGCATTGCAGATTTCTGGAGTCTACTACTAATTTATTCTCAAGAGAGAAAAAAGAAAGCACAAAAAGGAGCACTTTGGCACCAACTTCTAGGTGAGAGAGAGAGAGGGAGAGCCTAGCTATGAGAGTTGCATTAGATGTATCATTCATTGAGGCTTTGCTTGTCTTGGGCCCTCTCAGCAAAGGGCTTCAAGATGGGTTGAGTATCTTTTTGGCCTTTTTCCATTTCTGAGTCTCTTTTTTAGACTTGTATGACAATAATAAGAAGTGTTTTTGCAAACTGCAAAAAAGCTGACATCCATATTTTTGCAAAAAGCAAAGGAGAAGCACACGAACCATGTGTTTTGTCTTTGGCAAAGATGTGTCTTCTTGGAGACCAAGAGATGAGATATATTTGGTTTGGACATTTGCAACCCCAATTCTCACTTTTCCCTCAAACAAATGTTGTAGTGAGGTTGTTGGTTGGTAGTTAGCAGCTAGTACATAACAAATGAATCAATCAATCTTTTATTGGCCTTGCCTACCAAGGCGAGGATGTTGTGTTTAGATTCATTATAGAGTATAGTAGCTTAAAAGATTTTTATAGGCCCCCCCCTAGGTAATAATAATAGGTCTATTTTATAGTAGGGTTTTTGAAAGCTGATATTTTTGCTTGTCTTGAGACTTGAGATTAGTTATAGAGTTATAAAGAATTTTAATTTTGTTTTAGAGTTTTTTTTTTTTTTTTTTGAAGATTATATTTTTGCATGGTAAAATATTTGATTTTTCATAATTCTTCATGATTTTTGCCTTACAATATTTTTAATGTAAATGGCAAGGCCACAATGTAACACCCCCCTCCCCCCTTGTTTATTAGGGTGTAGGCAATAGTAACTTTAAATAACAAATGAATCAATCTTTAGACATTGGGCAATGGTAATTATGAAGAGGGACTCTAGGCAATATAGCAATGTCTTAGTAGAAATTATTGTGGGAGGTTTTGATATATAAATGACATTCTCAAAAAAATAAAAATAAAAATAAAAATGAATCAGTCTTGCCCTGTTTGTTCATGAAAACCATCAATTCTTTTAAGCTTTTGAAATAACTAAAACTCATGGGTTTAGGGTTTAGGGTTTTAGTTTATAATCTTCCAACCCACATTCACAGTGTATTAGGAGGAACTCTTACATTCCTAGTGCATTTGAAGGGACTCTTAAGAGCATAACAACTTGTGGGGGCATTTTGGAAATGAAATGCTATTTTCTGAAATGTCTTGTGTGTTGTTTTTTAGGGTTTTTTCTGTGATACCTGACAGGTACCTGCCAGATACCTGTTGGGTATCATGGAAAATAGAATAAAATTTTAAATTTGCCTCATGTGGGCCCTTATTCCAGTAATGCCATGGCCTTGGGCATTATTACCCTACATTGAGTTTTCTATATGAAAAAAAGGGGAATTGGCTGTTCTTTGATTTTAGAATTTAAGAAATTGCAACCAGAGGTTATCAATAAAAGCAAATACCCTCCAACACCTGTCTATATATGTCTTCGGACACTACTATTGATTGGGAAAAGAATGGGGGCGTGACTCTTGTGTAGCCTTTTTTGCCAAAACTTGAAACTTAAAACTGAAAAATGTGAAAACGAAGTCATTTTGGGTGTTTTCAGATATAAAGAAATTTTCAATTTTAAAATTAAAATCACCAGATTTTTAGATCAGTCTTCCAAGTATGTAGCAAAAAATTTAGAAGGATGATTAAATATTTTTGATTTCATATATTTTCTTTAGGGAAAATTTGGTTAAATCTTCTTCAAGATGATCACTACTTTGGCTACATCACAAAATTGACCCCCCAAAAAATAAAAAATAAAAATAAAAGTTCGGGATTCCAAATAACAGACAGACAAACCCAAAAAGAAGATGTTCCCAGTCCAAAACCTTTGAGACTGGCAATTGTCCATCAGTTCATGAAAATGCCTTTGGCCTTTTCCAAGACATTGGCCTTTTCCAAGACATTGGCAAGCAAAGCAAACAATATGATGAGTCTATTGAGTATTCTTTCCTTCTCCATCACTTTGGAACAACAATCAAAGCCCAGTACAAGAGTTGCAACTTTTTTCAGGTTTGGTAGATGGCCAATGTTCTAATGTCAAGTGTGAACTTCAAGCCATGGCATCCATCTCCGGTTTTTTTTTGTCTACACCTTTGTCCTATTGGGGTTGGTTTTTTCTTCACAAAACTTGTAACCGAATAGAAGCATAGGACTCTGGGGGCCACTTCACGTGTCTCTTGCCTATCTAGCTAGATATCCTTTTGAAGAAAAAAAGAAAATGTAGACGGGGAATCAAAGCTAGATTGGCCAAAGAAAGTATCAAATAATTGGGATGCATTAAGCTCTAGTTGGTGGTGATGCAAAAACAAAATATATATGTATATTTGTGACATTTGTTATGTCCACCGACAACCTTTGAGAGTTGGTGGGTACCTATTATGTGTAGGGTAAAGCCCCAGGTATGCAACTATCCTTGGACAAGGCAATAGTTGAGTTTGGCCTTGCATTTTGAGAACATCCCTCACCCATGGGTGTTACCCATCACAAAGCACTACTAGGTGAACATTTTCATGAACCAAAACATGCACACATAACGTTCTTGGTGGCAGTTTGTAGTTCTTCAAACTCTCGAGCTATGATCTTGGAATAAGAATGGTGATACCCATGGTTGTGATATTTTCAGCTTCACAAAAGTTTTTTCATTTAGCAACATGTGATTAAAATTGTTCATGTGAGATTGTCTTAATGCTACTACATTTGTGTTGTTCTCCATCATGCCCCCTTTCTTTTTGGTTACAATATAACATGTGATTTTAGAACATGTAATTTTTTTTTCTTATTTTGGATAACATCTCAATGTGAATATTTGATACTAACATACATATCTCATATCAATTTGTATAAGGTTATTGTGTATTCATACCTGAAATCCTCCAAAACATGTAGGTTGTTATATAGACCCTTTTGATATGTTCATTTTAAGAACTTTCGGATACTTAAGTTCATTACCAATGTAAAAATTTGAGAAAACCTTGACACGAATACCCAATTGGTATGTTGAAATGAACATATTCAACTTTGGTTCTTACACCTTCTTAAGTGGCATAAGATCCCCCACTTTTCTAGGAGCGATATTCATGCAAATAAGGTGCCCTCCAAATACACTAGGAAATTTCTCACAGCATGTGCTTTATGAATGCATATTGTGCCAAATTTCTAGGTAAATTAGATCACAAAGTAGGCTCACAAAATTGGTTTGGTGAGATCTCTTCCGAGCATCTCTCAAAATGTTAAGAAGGAGAAAATCATTTAGACCATGGCAGTGTTTTTTGACATATGGTATATCACATTTCCTACTTGAATGATTTGGCACATTTTTATAGGAAGTACACAATGCGGCTTCAAAGTTAGAAAGACATTCGCCCAAATGTCAAATTTTGCATTGCCTTACCATTCTTCACAAGTGCAGTTGGCATCAATTGATTACAAGCTCTCATTAACCTAGCTATTGACACAAGCACATTTTTATGAATAATGGGGAAATTTTTATTCCCCTTTCCCATGCAAAACTACCGTCGCAAAAAGTGTTTGCATGTCCAAGGACCACCTCTCAACATTAGTGTTACAAAGTAAAGAGTAGGTCCAAGTGTAGAACAGCACAATGGCAGGTAAACAACAATTTCAATGAATTTCAGGCATTAAATAGCATGAAACTGAACATGGAAATAATCTGGATGATGTTCAAGCTTTACATATAATTGGCTCATGTGCACACAATGGCCAGGTTTTGATTTGAAAACAACTACAAACAAGCCACTTTCAACCTTTGCAAAGGTCTGGAAAAAATAACCAGCATACTACAAGGGTAAAGTATTAAGGGAGGTCTAAACCTGTGAACATTACACAGGGAAGAGAGTTAGGGTGGCACAAGGGTTCTAGAATTATATGGTTTCTTTAAAGAAACACCTAACCTAAAAGAGAGAGAGATCCAAAGAATTGATAACCAAGGGGTCAAATGGGTCCTTACTGTGTAAAGAAGGGCAAGTTTGCAGCTTCTGTTGTTTTCAGGCTCAGGCAATGCTGTCAGGGCTTCCATTGTTCTGGGCATGGAACCTCAGGTTCTCTGGTACCTGTTTCAAAAAGAGACTTATGCATTGATCAATAAACTCTCTATCTTCAGCTGACTTGTACACTTGCAATCTAAGCAAAAAGTGGAAGGGACTTTAATACACAATTGCAGCAGATTAATTAGCCAGTTTTTGTTGACAGTGAAATGCTGACAAATATTGTCCACAACATGAAGACCTTGGCAATCAAGCTTTTTGGTTGCAGTTGATCAAGAAGCAATTGGTTACATTTATAAGAGACCATAATTTAGCTTATTTGGCAATGTGTCAAGGTCAATTATGCAACAACATTAAATCTTTGAATCTGAGGTTGCACAGCAAATCATTCGGAAAAAAAAAGAAGTTTTGGTTTACAAGAAGGCAAGAAGTTTTCACATGAGTTTTTATTTCAACAAGCACAAACCTGGTATGTGATAGAGAGGAGCACTTTCTGCAATGGTTGCAACTTCCACAGGCTGGTACCACCACCTTTGTACCCTGTTACATCAGCATGTATCATCTCCCTTCATTGAGTTTTTGTTTTGTATGCTGCAGCAGGTAAGCTTCCAGGCTCAGAAGAACAGGACAAGGTTGGTACTCTAGCAGTCTGATTTCACAATTTCAGAAAGAATTGCCACTAGTTTCCTGGTCTGCCAAACAGTGCTCACTGGGACCCCATTGCAATTTGTTCAAGCATACATAGTTAGATTTAGTATGGAAGTCCAGCAATGTATGCTTTGTACAAATTGCAATGGTCATCAGCTCCAGTTTTCACTTTGCAACGGCCTCTGTAAATACAGGCATTTGATCACCTTTTAGCTGGCAATCAAGGGTTTTAGTAATGCAAGCCAAGCAGAGCAAATGTGGATCTGGCAAACTCAATTTGGAAGGCCAGAAACCTCAACTCACATGCTAATCCTGCAACAACATAAGGCATGCAAGAAGCAGCTCTGCAGATATGGCAGCCCCAACAACTGTCAGGAAGTCCCAATAGTAAAGGGCAGTAAACAGTTGACAAGTGATTGCCTGGAATGGAAGGAACAACATCTCAACAGATGCAATCATGGTATACCACCTGAAATCTTCTTAACTGTGAACAAATCCTGTGTTTACAACCCAGCTCAAAATCCTTCACAAGATTGCAGGTACCTTACAGAAGTGGCCTTTGATGTTGACATTAAGCAATGGGGTGCCAGATCAAAGTTCCCAGGCATATAACACAGGCAGAGGAGGCCACACAACATTAGAACTATCAGTTCCCATGGTTTGCAATGTCTGCTGCGCATAAGTGCAGTACAGAACCATGCATGTCTTAATGGACACATTATACAAATCAATGTCCATAATCCAGCAGAACCATGAAGAAACATGGTGGAAAGCTGCTACAACCAAAAGACATATCTACAAGATTGCAAAGAAATCTCCACAACAAAACCTTGAAGGTAATACAACAATATATGAGTGCAGTTATAACCATAATCTTTTTCAGGAACATTCACAACATGTCAGACCATCACCTCCATTGTGGCAGTGATGATGACATACACGAATGGGAGCAATGAGCTACCATGCATGACTTCTTCATCAGCTCCCACCCCAAATTTCAGGCACAATATTACACAAACATTTGCATCCTGAGTTTCTGTCACATTTCTTGGAGCAACTGGAAGACTCGGTTGGGAAGACTCAGTCATGACATTGGCTACCACTCAAGAGACATAGCTAATAAAAGAAGTTAGTAGTGACATTATTCACACTACAACAAGGTTGTCAGGGTCCACTTCATGTCATTTTAGCATGTCCCTGCACAAGCAAGTGTCTAAGCACAAAGCATAGAGAGGCCTACATAGAGTGTAAGAGTTCAGCTCTCCTAGACCCTGAACATATCATTTGGATTATTTTGGAAACCCACAAAAAAAGGTGTCCTTGTGAAAACTGAAAACTTCTTCACAATTGTTTCATTAACAAAAATGCAGTTGGTAAGGTAAGTTAGTTTGATGCCAAGATTTTCAAAGCATCTTATGCATTGTTCTACTGGCAGAAGTTTTAAGTACTTCTGACAACAGTAAGAGCCAGAATGAAAAGAAGGAATCCCGCATCATGAACTGATAAGCTTCACCAATATCACCAGTATCAGTTTTCAGTGCTTCTGAATTGCTTCCCTGTGTGTTTCTGAAGGGATATATTATCTTTTTGAAATAGGAAAGTCAAGATCCATCCAGTTTGTAGGCTACCCGACAGAACCTGGACAAGCAATAATGTAGAACAGCAAAGAACAGGGTGATCCTCATGTCCAATGAATCTAATTGCTTGTTAAAGTTGATAAAGCAGTAGCTGGCTGCTCAGCTTTTGGAGCCACGGAACCTGGGTCCTGCAAACAGGTTCAAAAGGTTCCAAAAATCAGAGTCTTCTTCCTCCAGAAAGTGATTGTGACAACAAAGAAGCTTGGTTGCTGTGCTGACCTATGCACCAAAAGGTAAAAGCTCAATCTGAGTTTTTAATGGCCCACGATCACTGCTAGAGTCCAGTACTTGACATGCTACTAAATCTCAACAAAATGTTCTGCTCCAACTTTAGTTTACAAAGTAAACCAAAGCATATATGACACGAGTCAAATACAGATCTCTAAACTAGCAATATACAGAAGCAAGATGGCTGAATCCAAAGCAAAACATATTGAAGCATATGCAGTCAACCAGGCTCTCGATTGAGAATTATCCACACAAAGTCAAGAACTCCCTATATGGAAGACCAACAAAGTCAGTAAATGTCTCATCATTTCATTGCACATACCAGCCCAGCCAGGCCAGATGTGGCATCCAGCTGCTTCTTCAATGTGCTTCTCAACTCTTGAAATTCCTGAAGCAAACAAGAGAGACTGCACTCATCAGACTGTGCTTGCTGTTGCCTGGTGACCAATGGTCATGGAGGAAGGAAGAGAGATCAAAGGCCACATATATAAAACAAGAAGGCTCCATCAAACATCCATATCTCTCAACAATACTAGCTGTATATATTGCTAATAAAATAACTGGATAGAAGTAGCAATATTGCCAGGAAATAACCAATGCAACATATCCTGGTGATGAGCTTCAAGTCTATACCCCTTAATACCATATTCAAACACTAAGGAGAAAACATCCCACAGATCCAATCTCATAACAGACGCATTGCCACATCTACTCTCAGCCACCTCAAAATCATGTTCAAAACTTTGGATGCAGTTACAAGGTCATGAATGGTCAGTCTGCACTTACAGTCCTCAATTGCTCCACCTCTATGTTAAGAGTGCTCCTGAGCTCACCAAGCTCCTGCAAAATTCATTTAAGGTCAACTTTACTCACCCAAACAAGTACTGTAAACCCATACTAGAGTTCATCTCAGATTGCAAAGCCAAGTTTTCCTTGCCACTATACACAAGTCCACCATTAACAAGAGCAATTCTTACAAACCAGATGTGTTTCCCTCTATGGATGAGTAGCAGAAACCACCACACCTC
>Ga0116229_10006547_pt1 | contig 18702 bp, 10 predicted proteins | sample S1TSphgellanicum_3_FD_87313 | JGI IMG/M metagenome (GOLD analysis project Ga0116229, IMG submission 87313) | Host-associated microbial communities from peat moss isolated from Minnesota, USA - S1T2_Fc - Sphagnum magellanicum MG | ecosystem: Host-associated > Plants > Peat moss > Unclassified... | reverse complement strand
TCGCACCAAGAATGTCATAACTATGATCGGTTCACCATGGTTCTCCATGTTCTCAAAACTAGATTAAGCTTTGACCAAGGGCTCGTGGGCTACTTTGAACCTTTGTAAAACCTCTGGTCCGTGTTGAATGTTAGTAGTAACCACCCTTAAGCTATCAGTAGCTTGGGCATAAGCTATCTCCTTTTCATCTCCTTCTATCCATTCGTGGCTAACTTGTTGGATGTAGGAAATAATGTGTGTTTCCTTGAGCATACAATGGTGAAGCATAGGACTATGGTTCCCATGTAAATCAAGGGGTATGTATCCTAGGTGGTGGCCATTAGTCTCTCAATCCATTTGGTAGTACGCATGTTCGAATGAATTGTCAATTATGAAACCTGGTGGAAACAAGCCTCTTGCCTAATGAACACATCGTAACTGGTGGCATGTGTGAGTAAACATTTGACCAATAGGTAAAGCTCCTGATCTATACCTTCATTGAAGTTAAATGTAATAAAATCTGAGCTCTCCCCAAGTACTTCCTTTCCACTCCCATTAGCGGTGCGAATTTGCCACATAGATTTCTGTAGTTTGGAGTTTAGCATGCCCATCTTGTTGGCGAATTGAATTCCAAGGATCATTAGTTGGGCACCTGTATCAAGAAGTATCACTCTGAGTGTATGTCCTCCCACTTGGATTATTGACTCAGTATTTGTTGACAATGGCAACTCTAGTGGCAATGGAAGTTTTTTCACTAGGCACCACCTTTGGAAAATGAGTCAAAGACTTTGTGGAGAGAATGCCTATCCATAACGCCTTTGCTATGTAACAAATCCACAAGTGAGGCATTCTTAATTCCCTTCTAATATGTGAATGTAGAATAAAAATAGAAGAGCCCACTAGTTTAGCCATGCTAGAACTAATGACCAAATTATGAACCCCATCTATAACACGTGAACCAATCGAATGTCTCTCCAAGGTGTTGGATAGGACCCTTATAGCATGTGGATCAGAGATTGGTAGAGGACTTGATGTAATGTTTAGGGTATCCTTTAATAGTGCAATTATGTCCCTGGTGCTTAATTTCAAATCTTGAAAATTAAATAATGGTGTAAGCTTTTGTGCCACTTCACGCATTTGAAATTAACACTCCATAAGTTGATTAGTGGAAAATTATGTGTTTTCCTAATGTATAGGTATTCTTTGGACACAAGAATTTGATGCCCTAGCAGCTTGTGGTGTAATAGTTTCCTCCCCGCTCGTTAACAAAATGTGTTTTTCCGTGTTAAGAGGAAGAAAAGATTGTGGCATGATTGCTCGAGCCCCTTTAGCCTTAGTAATAGGACTTAAACCAGATGCAAGTCCATTAGTTTGCATTACCTGTCTAGTGGTAGAAACTTTGGGTGCCACACTAGCCTCTTGTGTCGCGAAGTACGAAGGGCAAAAAGAAGTGGCAAATTTTGGTGTGAAACTAAAATTGTGTGCATTAGAAAGAACATACTCCCCAACCATGGCATTATGTGAGAGGCCATAGAACGACCTAGGAGGTCCCTCCCATGATCTTAAACCCTGTATAGGTTGGGCATGACTAACTAGTTGGAAAGACTTGCCTTTAAAATTATCAAGTTGGGCCTTAAATGATTCAAGTTCATTTTGTAGAGTTTGAACTTGAGCAACATGGGCTTGAAGCACCTCCCTCTTATCAACATTGTGCTCTTTCTTAACATTTTTATTAGAATTACCTTTGGTGGGGAAAGCCTGAGTGGAAAGTTGAGGTGCCTTGGTTTTTGGTTGAGGGGCAACAAAAGATGTTGGTAGATTTTGCCGTGGTAATTGGAGTTGTTTCCATTTCGAGAACTTAGCAAAATAAATAGCTTCCTAATGTCCTTCTTTCCCACAATAATCACAAAAAAGATCCTCAAAAGGAATGTTGCACTTAGTAACTTTCTGGGCAGGATTGCCACCATAGTTGTAAGAAGGTAGGATAGGTGTAGTTGAGTGCACCGTTTTAGCCTTTGAAGAAGAATGTGATGATCTGGTTAGTGTAGTTGGTGCAAGCTAAGGCCTTGAATGTGATGGAGGCTTCATAGTACTAGCCTCATAATGTGCATGAGCTAGTTCCAACTTTTTAAGAATGTTATACACATCTAACGAAGTGTACAAGTTTCCAAATTTTGTAAAAACTCGTTGCAAAACCTGTGCATGGAGTGTTGGAGTATCTTCTAAAAAACGAAAATACCGATGGGCAGCTTCTAAGTTTGTGATGCTTTGAGTATCCTTTTTAAGCTTGAGAAACCTCCTATAGAGCATCTTGAAGGTTTCATCTTTCTGCCAAGCTATAAAACTTTTTCAAAACTTTTAACCAGAAATTCTAGCTCAAGAACTCGAAAGAATACCCCCACTTGATCAGTAAAAGTTGGTGCATCAATGGTGGAAGGAATGTTTGCGGTAGCAGCAATGAGTTGTTGAAGAGAAAGGTTTACTAAAGTAGGTATCAGATTTGGATTATTGGGCACAATCCCATTATGTGCAATGTCAACTTACTATCCAGCTTGAGAGGCGGTGGTGATGGTGGTGGCATAAGTTGGATTGGGGATTTGGGTGACGCCTAAAATTTTCGGAAAATGTTGTTCGTAAACATCCAATGCCTCATAGTGCACATAACGAACTAGTTGTTTGAATGCGAATGCCTCGGTGTAATTTACACCATACTTGAGCTCTACTTCACAAACCATAGTTGAAAAAGTTGTTTTGAACTCCCTCAAAGAAATGGTACTTGGCCTTCCGCTAAACTTTTCAATTTTCCTAGAAGAATTACTTACTTCCATGGTGTATATGGGTGTAGAAGTAGCAGCTTGCAATGGAATATATAGTGATGGTGTGAAAGCTGGTGCAGCAAGAGGCATACCCCATTGATTAACCCCTCTAAATGGACTTTAATGTATTGTTGATGTAGTGTAACCTAAACCTGAATTCTTAGTAGGAGTTGTACTGGGTGACGATGGTGCTATAGATGATTGATGGTACCATTGTGAAGATTATGAGCTCAAAGAAATCAACTCAAATGATTGTGTGTTATTTTGTAGTTGATACCTTGGCTCTGGCTAAATGGTAATGCTCTCATCATCCAAGGACATGGTGTTGTCCCATGCCCCAAAATTTTGTAGCAATGAAGAGCACTAACTACAAAGTTCTAACAAAACGAACAATTTAAAGAATATAGTCCGTCGACACGAATGAATGGCGATGGACAGACATCAGTGAATGGACATCTATGGATGGATGTTGGTGGATAGAAGGGGTTGGACGAATGGAACTAGACTGACGACCGGTGATGGACGTCAGATGGAACGAAAATGGGAGTGGATGTCGAACGAAATGAGAACGAACGTCAAACGAAATGGGAACGGATGTTGGACAGAACGACAACAAACGTTGAATGGAACAAGGACGAACGTTGGACAAAATGGGGATGGACATTGGACGGAATGGCGTAATGGAATGAATTGCAACGAAATAGAATAGTGGAACGAAACAGACTACGATTGTAATGAACTACGCCAATGACAGCATTGTGATGCGATCTGCGTCTGCGAGCTTTACGGCGATGGTGTGCATAAATGAATTTTATTTTATTTTTCTTTTACTTGATGTTTTTTTTTAATTATTATTATTTTCTTCTTCTTTTTCTTCTTCCAGAGCTACCACACGGTCTACTCAGTACATGATTGCAAGCTCAAAAACACACAAGAGTGTACAGCCCAAATGCTAACCTCAAAACCCATGTACAAGGAAAGGAAATGTATGTGGGGTTACATCACCTAGTGGAGATCTTGTACTATAATCCAACCTTTTTTGTGTGTGTGTGCGTGCTCCCAATACCTAAAGCTGACAGTAAAACAAGCTTTGGAACTACTCGTTCCTTCCTTTTTCCAAAGCTCCGAAGTTCAAAACTTCAAAGCTTGTAGCTTGTTTCCGGTGTCCTTTTTCCCTTGTTTACGTTGTTGCTAGTTATGGTTGTTGTTGTTCCTGTTGTAGTTGTAGTACAAGAGTAGAAAAAGAAAAAGAAGTAGTAGCAACTCAAGATTATAGAAACTAGCAAGCAAAAGAAATGTAAAAAATTCAAAGCTAAGAAAAATTTGATGCTTTCAACATTAAATGATAAAGAGGAGTTTTTTTTCTACAATTAAATTGAAAAGAAGGAAAGAAAATGTAGTGTATGTAAATGATGGCCATGCAATAGCCGTTGTGAACATCTGAAAATCCAGTTTGACTATGGAAGAAACTCTCCCTGACAAAGGAATTCTAGAAAAACTAACAAGAGAAGGGAAAAGCTTGGCCTTTTATACAGCTGCCAACAAGCTGAAACCTTAAACAAGCCATAACCCTAAAATACCTAATAATGTACAGTAACCTAAAAATGTACATTAACCCTAAGAACGTACATTAACCTTAAAATGCATGATTGGCATGCTTATAACCGGTCGTCATGTATGAAGCCATGCATATGGGCATGACATACTTTTAACCAATAATCACTTAGTTTCACGGTCTCTTTTCATGAATTAGAAAACCCCTAATGGCCTGAATTGCAATTGTAATAAATTTTTTTCTATTTTCTTGGTGCAATTCTCTAAAAGGACCAGACATCTCCAACCTTGCAATTATCCTCTTTAAATGTTTGGATTAAAATACAACATTTATAAGATCATGAGTATTAATAACACCTCCATTTCACATGACATGTAAATTATTGGTTCTGGCATAATCTTAAGTTGTATCTTTCTCCTTAAGCTAGATGAATAAATGTTATTATAATGTGATCACCTTTTGGTGTTGCTTCGCAAATTCAAGGTTAAGTTGAGGTCCATGTTTTTTTCATCATTTATGTAGTTGTGACATTAACACACTTGGTTCACGTACAATTCTAGGCTTTTCATTAGGTCTCTCAAGAAATCTTTCAACAGGTGAATTTGGCCCAATAATTTTTAATGTTAGTGATGGGGTTTGTGGCCTATTTTCTAGAAACTATGTATTAGGGGAATCAAAAGCTTTTTCTAACATTGACATTAGTGTTTTATTTAAAAAATTAAACCTAAAAATAAAACATATAATTTCCTTTCAAAAACTTATAACATTTTTTACATCAGAAATTAAAAAGTCTCAAGGTTTCAACTAGGTCTAACAAACAGAACTTATTCATGAACACCTATTATTCTTTATAGACTTTTTATTTATATTATTTCATATGGCTTAACACATGTCATTTTCTTTTCCTTTCTTAACTATAGCTTTTCTTTGCAAAACTTTTCAAATTCCCATAAATCCAACTTTAGTTTGTGCCTAGGATTACATGTAAGATCTAAAAGCAAATTTTGGGTCAAATGGAATGACTCATATTTATGGTCTTTATGATGTTGCTTTATGTGTTCAATTGTGCTCAAAATTTGATTTAGCTTGCCTTCATAATTTCCATTGCCACAAGTTTAATTTCTTCCTCCACCCATGTTATCATTTCTATCCATGATTCAAAGATAAATAAATCACCTTGCATTTCATGTTCTAAAACAGAATAAATAATTTATTTTTTCCCACCAAATTTTCAACAATAAAATTAATTTCTATAACACAAAGAACATAGACTTGAGTCTTAGTTACAAAATTAACAGACGTAAATCACAAGTGGGTTTAAAATCGAAATTATGTATGTTTATTACATGGTTATGGAAATTTATGTTTTTGTTTACATAAATATTTTTTCACCTTTCTACTGTCTATGTGTAACTAATATGCCACACCATTTTCCTACAATGGACTTTTCATAAATTATACCAAAACATTTCAAAACTAAAATTTCAATTATCTTCACAATTCTATTCTATGAAATTTTACACTCATACAACAATTTATTTTTATCAAATGAAAATCTTTTCAAAGGTCACAAACACCCACTTATATATTAATAAAAAAAATTAAATAAAAAATTTCTTAAAGTGTACACATCACATGTTTCCCCATGGTTTCATATGTGATTTCACATGCATAATAAAGTGGCAAAGACTTTTCACATGAATTATCATGTGAAAGTCAATGCACACTAATGTCCCAAAAACTTTTCACATGAATTATCATGTGAAAATCAATGCACACTAATGTGCCAAAAACTTTTCACATGAATTATCATATGAAAATCAATGCACCCTAATTGAAACTATGACCAAATCATAATTAAACTATGAAATCTAATTAATAAGTAAATCACCAAACTTAACTATTAAATAATTACATAGGTAATAATCTAATGACATTAAGTTATAGATCCACACAATTTTCAACCAATTTCAATTTTAATAAAATTGTGAATCTTTGGTTCAAGCATTCTAAAACTTAACTTTAACTTGGCCAAAGAACTTCACCAGTACCTTGAACCTATTAACATTCGTCTTAGTTTTAACATTTAAAAAAAAATTTGATGTAATCTCCAGTTCAGTTTTGAAATGAATTCTTTCAATTTTAAAAACTTTTGATCTCAATCATTTTCATAAATAATTATAGTCAACCTAATTTAAGTTTCCATTACATTCAATTAAATAATTTATCTTATTTGTGTAATATTAATTAATGCACACAATTCAAAACAAAGATTATAATATTAATTATTTACACCCCATCAAAATCAGTAATTTATTTTAAATATCATGAATCTATATCAAAGAACTTGAATCTATTTAAAATGGTGACAACACCTGATTTAAGTTCTTTCAATTTTGAAAAAAGACCAAATTATTGTTCAATTAGATTCCAATTGTGGTTCTAACAAAACTTGAAATCTTTGGTCAAAAGACCTTACAATTTGACCTATAACCTACACCTGAACCTACCCAACTTCTAGAACTTGCCTTGCCATTAATTTAAACAGTCAAACTATGGGCCAAAGACAAGGTGACTTTGGATAATTCTACTTTCTTCGGAGTTTTTCAAGTATAATTACTAACATCTGCTTACATTCATGAGTATCAGCCTTCTCTATTATTGGAATTTTTCTGTGACCAATAGGCAAAGTTAAAAGTAAAGAATTAAGAATGAAATTATTTTGGAAGGTTTGAATTGTCAGAAATTATGAGAAAGAAATAGTGCAAAACACTAGATTTGTATATTGGTTTTCAGTGTGTAGCCATAACTATGGAAAGTTGATTAAATATTTGTATTTCATAATTGATTTATAGCCAAATTTGGCTAAATCCTGCTACCTGGATGATCACCAATTTTTTTCATCTTCCTCTGCATGATCCTCACTTAGACTGCATAACAAATTCCTAAGAAAACACTGAGAGCAGTAGAGAGGTTAACGTCGCTTACCTGATTACCTTCATAAGTCCATAAAATTCAGGAAATAGAGTAAGATGATGGATTGACCAAGCTGGGCGGTTTTTGTACTGGTTTAGGGGTTAATCCTTATTTGGCCTAATAAATTTACCTTAGAGCATCAACCAAATTTTATGAATAGGGACAGAAAAAAATCTAAATCACTCAATTTGGTCATCAATTTTTTTTCAATTGCTCACTATGACAACTCAAAGTTAGCAATTGAAACTTTTGATCAATTAATGATTGAAATTTTTTATTGCCCAGTTCAGTCATAAAAATATTCGATGATTGAAAATTTTCGATTGCAAAAATCAATTTGACCAAAAATCTATAGTTGTGAAAAAAAAATGGTGAATATTTGTTGTGACAAACAAAACCAACACATTCAGACAAATGCCAATGTGACAACAGGCACAATTTGAGCACATCATGTTAATTTTGAATCATGTCAATTTTGAAAACCCTGCTCACAATATAAAAATTGAATAAATTCATAATTTAAAAATTATCAAGTTTAAAAAAAAATTAATTCAAAATATTTTTTGAATTTCAAAAAAAATAAAATCATTTCTTACATGTAAATGGTGTAATGTATATGACATATAAAACAAAGTTGTAATGCATGATATAAAAATCTAAAACTTATAGTAATTAACATATTTAATATGATTTGAAAGCATGATAATGTTCCAAAATAAAATGTAAAATATAACAAAATTTACGCATTAGAAAAATTATATTTATTCAACAACAACTAACATAAAAAGATTATGACATATTAAGATAACTATATGTATTTTTAATATAAATTATAAAAAATGTCATTCAAAAAAAATTTGTATGAAAATTTGAAAAAGATTGAGAAAAAAATTCCCAATTTTTTGATAAACTTTTCTTGAACTTGGCTCCTTTGAGTGTATTTGCATCACGCTCACAGTGTTTACAAGATCTGGAGACCAATTGTGATTCCCTGTAAGTAACATTTTTTAATCAAAATTTGCGGTGTTTGTATAGGTAGTTTTTAGAACCAGTCAATTTTTCTTTAGAGAGAATTTTTGCACACTGATTTCAAAATTTTGGAATTTGAAAAAAAACTTCAATGATAATTTGAATAAAATCGCGAAAATTCGAAAAAAAAACTCAAAAAATCATTAAAAATCGCCACATTTCTATGTGTGGTTCAAACTTAAATGCAAAAGAATATTTAAGTTTGTATAAAGTTCTCCTAAATCATACTTCGTTAATACCTAGCCAGACTTGGATAAATCTGCTGATTGCACTATTGCTTTGCAGTACACATTACAACAAAGCAACAGAAAAGAGCTCAAAAGAGAGCAAGAGATAGGGGGGAGAAAATGCAGAGCTCTAAAAGGTAGTTTGTTGATCTTTTTTGGCATGGCAGTTCCTTGACCAATTCAAAATGGGATTTGTCTTCTATGGACAATGATACCACAATCTTAATGTAAAACAAATTACATACTTTTTTGGAACTATCAACTTGTAATCTATATCTATCACGTACAAAAAATGAAACATGATCCAAGTTCCAACAATTTTTGCCTGGATAATAAATTTCAGTTGTCGAAGTTAGTGGCATGTTGATGTTACTGGTAGTGTACCTTACTCAATTCTCAAAATTCTCAGTTCTTCATGTCTATGATTCTCCATTGAACAAATCAAGAAAACATTACAAATCAAATTGATCTTCACTCACAAAGGCTCACGAATAAAAGGTTTTTCTTTTTGAGTCACAGCACAGTGCACAAACTAAGATTCATGTGTAAACTACTGGTTAAGGAATATAGTGACTTGGTTTATACCCATCAAACACTATGACTGCAGCTGGCCTCTTTGCAGCAACTGGATGCAACTTTGAACTGGCTCAGCTTGCCTGTAAGGTAGAGACTAGACAGAGCTCAAAGATCTAGTTTTCATTTGATCCCACATTTTTGAGTCCTGAATCTTCTCCAGGTGAAAGTATGGTTCAACCAGCTGGGTGGTTTGAGCAGTGTAATTACTTTGTGAACTGTGACTTCCATTTCAGAACTTCATTGAACTTTTCCTATTTTCAACTGTTAGCTGGTTTGAACGTCAAGCCATGAGATATTATCCGAGATAGCTAGAAGCTGCTGCAGCTGTGGATAATTAATTCCAGTGATGGTATTTTCTAGACATGTCAATATGTGATCTGTAAGAGAAGATTCTGAGTAGACCAGCTGCATGTGCTGATCAGGGGGAGCCTAAGGAACTTAGGGGCGCCATTGCAGCTTCTCACACGGGTTTGCTGTATATGTTAGGGATTAAGAGGATGTAGCTGTGCTGCAACCTGTGGTGGGTGAATTACAATATGGGAGCCCCAAATTACACACTGCCAATGCTCATCAATGTCACTATAAGAGTGAAACAGAGTGAAGTTTTGTTCACAACCTAAGTGCCTGATGATCGACAGAAGTGATCACCAAGATGTAAGTACTGGAGCCCACAAATGCTTTGAATCGATATTGTCCAACTGAGGCTTTGTGTCTCGTTGCAGGTGTTTTTGGTCGAAGAATGGCTGTACATACGGTGCATGTCATGGTATCATTAGAGAGCTCGATACCCACATGGACATGAAAGGTCCTGCACACGCGAGTCCTCTATTGCCTGTACAAGGTTCTGCAGTGGGTCTACAGTACTCCACACTCAAGTATAGCGGGTCAGATGAGTCTGGCACATCCCAGTCGAATTTCTAACTCTGTGTATGCACCTATACTTCACATCACTAGACCGGCTTACGAGCAATTCGAATTCTGTAACTTCTCCATACATTTAGCAAAAACCTCTACATGACAAAAAGCACACATATCTTAGTCATATTGCTCATCGAGGTCTTACACTGTGGATGCCTACTAACAATATCTGAGTACACAAAGCAAGAATTAAAGGCTAGCTGAAGCTTCTTGGCGTCCGTCTTGATGACTAAGTTGCAGCACTACCAGATGCAGTCTTGCAGGACCAGACGTAGCCTTGCAGATGGATCACCTATAATAACCCCGGCTATAACTTCTCTGGACTTTTTAGGAACTTAACCTAATTCAGTTGTTAAGAGCTTTGGTGATATTATAAGGCCAGATCAGTTTATCATCACCCACACTCTCCTGCAACTAATTGACAGTAGTTATAACTTGTGTAATCTTTAGCGATTAAAAGCAGAAACCCATCACAGAAATTCTCGAGCCGAAAACACTAGAGCTGTGGTGAATAATATATATAAAGGAGCACGCGTAGTCCTCAGAGTTCATGTCGTCCTGAGAATTAATTCACTTGCAATTCAAACAGATTCAACTGCTCATGTGCAGGCCGGTGGTCGATGGAACCTGCAGTGATCAGATTCTTTGACTGAATTTATGCGTTTACTACTCTATTACAGACCGAATACAGTAGTGATCAACCGTGGTTATTATATATACTCGAGTGATATTTGGATCATGAATAATTGGGTCTACTTAGTATTGAGTAAATAATGCAGTCGAAGAGACTACGGTTATAAGCAGTTTGCACCTGATCAATCAACCTTTATTCAGAAAACTGTCTAGGGTTTGCACATCTGATCACTCTTAGCATGAGGAAGGGCTTCCAGACTGCAGAAGCTGATTTGAAGTGAAGAGACCCCTGACCTGAGAAGGGTTCGACTTTCGACATCATCAATTGCTACTTGAAGCGTAATTGCATATGTTTTCAAACGAGACCAGAATAGATCGCATCATGCATATATGTGGCTTGTTGATTTACATATCTTTATAGCATAAGCATGTGAAACGCTTTTTTGCTCTAATCGTGTCCAGCTGCAGCATAGAGTAAGAAACTATAATTGGTTTATAACCAGATGAAAAAGCTCTCAATGTGGAGTAGTATAAAGCAAGAAGTCGTTATTTCAACCCGAAAACAAGTATATATATTATCAGAATGGACATATGTATGACACTACTACACTTAGATCAGGACCCGGGCAGCAGATCCTTACATTTGGACTTGATAAGTGGGAGCTTCCATCTTGTTGCCATCAAAAGCCGTGCTGTAATTACTAGGGCTCGCCACTTCTCAATGGAAACAAGCAACCTTAATCTGATGCTCTACAGACAGCTATTGCGGCAATTTACTCATGAAGGTTCCAATCAAAACAGATGACTTTTGATGGCCGTATCATCTCAAGCAAAAGATCAGGAAAATGATCAGTCTTAGGCCTGATCACGATACCTTTATAAATCTACATATACTTTTGATCTGCAGTTAACTAAACACATCATGGTAGGCATCAACTAGATTTCAATCACCACGACGTCGTCATGTGTTCCGGATCCAACATACATACTGTCCGAACTGGACCGGCCAAACTTTCTTCCAAGTTTGTAAAATCTTCAAGCCCAGTAGCTGATTGTCAAGCTCTATAACAAGCGAACTCATTATTATGGTATTACCGTCACCAGAAGTAGAAAAACGTCGTCCAGCAGCTGGAACCTCCGCCATTGAGAGTCTCGACAACATCCGTCTCCTGCAACCAAACGTGCGTCCCTGCAAGTGCAACTGATCAGACTTGGATTAGAAACTTCTTGGCATCCTGTTGACCGCAACCAGGCAAAGAAAGTAAGATTTCTTCTACCAATCTCAATACCAGCCACTGATCGGGTTCAAGAGCTTATATGCTTCTGAAAAGAACTTTGTCTTTCACACTAAAGATACTCTTGATGGGTTGAAGATACAGAAATCGAGATCAAGAGCTTGACTAATATTCGATATAAGAGTAGATAGTTTTGAGCATTTGGCAGACGCGGATATCGAACCTGATCACAAGCCTCAATTTCATGACCTTCATCAAACCTAGAGCATGCGCCATACTCAAGCTTTTCTAGCACGACGACTTGAACAGAGCAGGGAGCCATGGAATGAGAAGGATGACGTCGAGGCATGTTTGCCCGTAGCTGTGGGCTTCAATAGAAGTATCATTAGCCTGATGCATATGAGATCACAGCAAGCAGTTTCTAGGTTATCAGGGGTGCTGGAGCAGCTATTAGGGTCTTGATCCAGGACCTTGATGCAAGGCGGGATCAAGACCCAAAGACGAGCAAGAAAAGATCAGACAAGATAGCCGCACTGCAAGCAGCACAAGAATGCACAAAGGAATTAACTAGCTGCGGGATTGTGAGTGGGAGACAACACTAGAGTTTTATACTTGTAAATTACCAAACTCTCTTTGAAATATTCCAACTTCTTCAAGCTTCTTCACACAAGCAAGAGTCTTGTGAGTCACCGTAGTACCGATGGATGACCTAGGTAGACATCAAACAGCGCCAGCGGGTACACATATAAATTTACCACTCTAGAGTCTAGTGGTGAACTAGGGGGAAACTTTGTATCACCCTTCTTCACCTGGGACCGCTTTTTCCTCAAAAGAGTGCGGTACTTTTCCCCTGCAGTGGCTTACTTTTGTCGTCATTATTACATAGAGCTCATGAGTAACTACTGATCCTCGGCTGCATGTGATCACTTCCACACCACACACTTTCTTGTTGTACAGGATCCAATCTATGAGTAATTATGCCGAGCGCTTATAATTGTATTGGCACACCATGTTTTGTTACCAGCTAGAGTTCCACCTGTGCTCAGTACGTGGCCCTGCAAAGGAAAATTGGATGAAGAAAAGTCACAACATGCCGGTTTGGCTCGATGGTTTTGACCCAGCATTTTTGCATAGGATGCTGAGGCTGGTAAAAGGCACAGCAAAGCGTAACACCTTCTGTTGATTGGCTACATAGTTCGATTGGTCTAGGTGGCTTAATGGTAATAATAGTCTCCCACTTGGCACCTACAAATGCAGTCCCAATTTTAGTTTTATGGGTGGGGTTGGGAAAAAGTGAATAACTAAACTTGGATTTGAGAAATACTTTTGTAACATCACATAATGAGCACCGCTTGAGATGCTCTAATATTCTATAGATTATGATCAGTTGACGTGATCTCTACTACAAATCGGTGGATCAAATCTTCCTGCATGTTGCCCTTCTCCTACATATAGCCCCGTGTCCATCAAAGACAGGTGCGTACCACGTCCTTTCGCACCTCATGTGTAGCCACTAGCTTACACCGTGGATGCTGATCTTACGAGTACAGGACACTAGTGCCGCCTGATTATATATGTTGGTCCAGGTTGTATGTTGCCAGAAGAATAGTGAGCAGAAGTCGGTATGAATGCTCTAGTGGATTAAAATTATTAGTGAGGCTCCACCCATGCTCAGTATGTAGCCCTGCAACAATATTTCTCACTTCCAAGATTACTTATTTATTTTTCTCAACCCCACCCATAAAACCGAAACTAGTCCTATAAAATGTAGAGGATTATTAATAGCAACCCACCTGGACCAATCAAACCATCTTCGCTGTGCCTTTTGCCAGCCCCATAATCCTGTGCAAAAATGCTGGGCGCCAATCCAGCATGTTTTCAATTTTCTTCATCCAAAATTTGCTACTCAGTGGACCGGTGGAGTTGCTCTTACAGTGCGTAATTTGCAGTGAAACTTAAAATGAAGTTTTGCTTACATTTATAACATGTCCCAGGAAGGAAGCAGTTTCCAACCAGTAGGACAACAGCTAGACATGTCTAGCTAGCGGGGGTCACCCCAGCAGCTGCTGCTGAAGCTCGACTAATTCTTTCCAGGCTTTTATTTGAAAGGCAAGCTGCACGACAACTTGATGCAGTGTGAGATTCTTCAGAGATTTTTGAACCAATTTTATATTGGCCTGCGATCCATTAATCCGCTCGACAACATTGTCGTAAGTACTGTGAAACTGGTCATGGATGGATGGATAGCTGCATCATGAGCTGCTGGTCGCCACCATGAGTATGCTTTTCAACAGCGTTGCCGGCATGCAGTGAATGTTCCTCGGATATGCCAGATCAGGCGGTATTTTGTGAACAAAAAGTAAAGCATATTTTCCTAACATACAGAAGATCTGGTCGAGTTCCAAATCGATATCAAATCATAATTTATTTTTGTGGAGTACACGCAAAGCAAGCATAAAATCATCTAGACTCTGCAATAATCATAAAGCATGAACTACCCAACTGATTCAAAATTGCTAATCTTTAAATCAGGCCACTGTAAACATATTGTTGCTTAAACCAGCTGGATACTTGAACTGCATTAATAATATATCTGTTCCTATCTATAAGTAGCTGGTAATTGACCTAAAAATTCTCATGTCTAGCGTCTGGTAATTGACCTAGAATTCTCCTGTCTAGTAGAGCTGGTAAATATTGAGCTACAATTCTCACGTGAAGAAGCTTTAGTGCATATCAACTGCACCTCCTGTTCCAAATCAAATATCTGCATCATCACTAGAGTTCTCATCACTATGCTAATTCATATTTCTGTTGATTATGGAGGGAGATTAAGAATCAGCTAATTAGTCGGGGTCGAGTTCTAATTTATTTTCCATCAGCAATCAAATTGACCTAGTCAGCTCAATGTGTGCTAGCAAGGGTTCTTTCTGAGAATGATCTTGATAGATCAGGTCCGCGAGAGACCGAAATTGATTTATAGTCAGAAATGAAATATCTAGTACGTTATTAGAGATCTGTGTACACGTTTTTAATGTAATTAGGAGTTTTTTTTTTCCTCAGAAAAAATATAAGTGTTTTTAGCTAGTCCCGGGCCGGCAGCTCTGATCTGATCACATTGCAACAGGGACTGAAGACCTCTAACTAGTAACGTCCCTGATCAAGCAGATCAGTCGGTACTATAACTGGGGAACTGGTTCTGGGTGGGTAACAGACACCCACTCTATATAACGCTCGCTCACATTAATGCAGTGCTGACTCAGTACAATAGGGAACTCATACCAGTTACAGTTGGATATTAGAGTGAATTCAGCAGTTGGCAGACTTTTTGTTTGCAATTTGTAACTGAGGTTGACGCCTTCCTTTTATTGGCCTTGCCTACCAAGGCAAGGATTTTGTGTTTAGATTCATTATAGAGTATATTAGCTTAAGGGATTTTGGCCCCTAGGTAATAGGTCCATTTTGATACGAGGAATTTTTCAAGATGATATTTTGGCTTGTGTTGAAACTTGAGATTAGTTATAGAGTTATAACGTCTTGCAGGATTTTGGTTTCTTTCAGAGGATTTTTTGAAGATTATATTTTTGCATGGTAAAATATTTGAGTTTCCATAATTCTTCCTTTGCCTTGAGATGCTTTTTAATGTAAATGGCAAGGCCACAGCGTGACACACCCCTTGTTTTACATGTGAGAAATTTCTCACAAGTGCGAAAAATAAATATATTTCTGTCTCATTATTCATGTCTTTTGGGGAAATTTTCATCAAGTTTCACAAAACAATTAAATTTTTAAAAAAATCCACCACATCTCAATTGAGTATATTCAGATTTTGGTTTGGTGGCATCGTTTACAGGTTCCAGAAACCTGTCACCATTTACTGGTAAATCCCTCTTGGGATGCTCACAACATTACTGATGCAATGTCAGAATATTGAAGAAAATACAGGTTGGTATTTTTTAAAAAAAATTTGTCATGTCTGAAATTGGTAATTCAAAATTAATTAAACCTGTATTTTCAATGCAGGGAAGAAAAACATAAAAATTTGATGATCCAGTTTTCCATTGATTTTTTGAATTTTTTTTTGAGAAAAATTTGAAATTTCCCAGATTTTAACTTAGGCACTCAAAATACAATGTGGGAATTTATTTACTTTTACACAATACAAGCAGTGATTTTATTTTATTTTGGAAAAATTTCACAACCGGGCAACAAGAAAAAGGCCCTTGCAGCAAGTACAAAGGCCTTTTTTTTCAAAAACAAATGGTCCACTTTCACCACATTATGAAGAGAAAACTTGAAGGCACCATATTTATACAATAGGTTGTACATAGCATGTCACCAAAATAGTGCATGATTCAAGTAAACTTTTCTACTTCATCTCTGACCTATAGCCAAATTTGGCTGAGTCGTAGACTCATGGATCATAGCCAACCCACCCTCATCACAAATTTGAGAAAAAACACTGGATACAAGTTGTTCCATCATGTTATGGAAGTCGCCATTCACTTGACATCAGAAAAGTGAAAAAGAAAGAGACGTCCAAAAGTAGTAGTTCACACTTCACATTGATGGAACTGCATGTCGGACTCAACCTTACTAACCACCTTTGAAATTTTCAATTCTCTGAGTTTTCCTACTGTGTACTAGTTTGTGTCAAAGTGAAGGTGTTGATGAGATATTATATGATTCTAGCTTGTTTCTAAAGATAAGTTTTTTGAATCACATGTGAACCTACATTGGTGCATTTGAATCAAAATGTCTACTTGGCATGCTTAGTAGGATCTTAAAGCTTATAAACTTGTTTATGGGAATGATCACATATACTCCACATGTCTGACCTTCTTCATCCTAAACTAGTGGGTCCTTGTGCCAACACCATTGGTTCAATTGGGATTGTCTTCAAGGCTCTTTGAAGGCATAATACTTTCCAAAAAATCTTTTCAAGGCATTAAAAGGCATGACTTTTTCAAAACAAAATTATTCGTTCAAGTGTGAAGCCAAGTGTCGTTGGCCCAACTGTCAAGGTTTGTAATATGAAAGGCCAAAGACAAAAGTACTACTGCAATTTTTTCCTCCAGTCTGCCCATTTGCCCTGTTTATTTTCACCTTGTCATGCCTAAGCATGTTTTGAATCCATGTTATGCATGTTATGAACACACTAGGGGTATAAAGGGGTATGTAACATATTACTTGGCATGTTATGTGAGGTTACAAGTGCAAAACATGCAATATTATATGAGGTTATGCGTGCAAAACATGCCTGGGTGTCACTTGAGAAAAGCCTGGATGGGGCAAATGGGCAGACTGGAGGAAAAAATAGTAGCAGTACCTTTGTACTGACTGCATTCATTTCCTTTGGCCTGTTTAATATTTTCCTAAAGACAATGCCCAATATGGTGAAAGTACATTGATTCATGTTGAAATTTTTATTTTTGTAATTTTCAATGAGAAAATTCATTCTAAGTTCAATAATTTTTGCTCTACTTACTAATCCAAAAATTTGGAAATGACCATCATGCAAATTGCCTTGTGGAAGACATTTTGGGTGAACAATGAGGGTCCCCACTATTAAGGTGTGGTCACAAACGAAACAAAAAAATCATTTTTGTAATTTTAATTAATTTCCAATGATGAAAATCATTTTGAAATCAATAACTTATACTCTACTAATAAAAAAATTGTGAATCAGTCACCATGCACACAACCTCATTTGAGGACCTCTAGTTAAGGCATGATTGCAAACAAAACAAAACAATAATATATTTTTATAAATAGATCTAGGATATTTTGATCTTTGTAAACTTGTTTTTAAAAATGATCTTGAGTACGACATAAGTCCCTCTTTTGTCATCTTTATTATTTAAATCATAAACTTGCCTCCTTCATGTATATTTTCTTGTATAACATTTTAATGATATGTTCAAAATTAAATATTAATAAAATATTAATCAACCATCACAATGTGTTACAACGTCAACACAACATCATATTAATTATTGTATCAACACTTCGTTAACATATAATCTTCAACATATCACTTAAATATTATAAAAACATAGATACATAGAGAGGACAAGTTTGTGATGTATCTCATTCTTTGAATAAATTTCCAAAACTGAAAAATAAAAAAATTAGTCACATGTCACTTTCCTTGGATATATGTTATATGTAGATTGCACTTTGTTTTTGAATTTTAAAGATGATCAATGAATGCCCTAGATGAAAAAAAGGATTTGAACTTGGAAAATAGTCTTGCTTCCCCCAAAAACACCACTGGATAATTTCTTGCTTTGAAAACAGTAAGTCTCAAAAAGCTTTTAGTATCTTGTTATTTTGAGCCTTCAAATGGATTTTAGATGCTTATAATTCAAGTCAATTTTTCTCACTTCGGAGAGGTATATTCTCAATCTAATTTAAATTACTACTTACAATTAATCTACCCCATTTGAACACATATAATGAAGTTTAACGTGATTTGTTTGGTGGGTTTGCTCATGCAAGCCCACCCATAAATTTAATTACTTGTAAACAAAATAAATTGCAATTATGCTACAATTTGAGAAAATACCTTCTAATTTTTAGAGTAGTCATAAATTCGAAATTTTCAAGAATGACCCCATCATGTTAAAATATACTTTAAATGAAATTGAAGTTAATGAATTCAGGCATGGGTGACCGCAATACCATCATTACACAAATAGACCGCAATTCCAGGAAGAGGCAATTAGTCACAAAATTTCATCAGAACAGCTCTTTTATAC
>Ga0116229_10006545_pt1 | contig 18705 bp, 11 predicted proteins | sample S1TSphgellanicum_3_FD_87313 | JGI IMG/M metagenome (GOLD analysis project Ga0116229, IMG submission 87313) | Host-associated microbial communities from peat moss isolated from Minnesota, USA - S1T2_Fc - Sphagnum magellanicum MG | ecosystem: Host-associated > Plants > Peat moss > Unclassified... | reverse complement strand
TAGTTCAACCTACATACCTAAATATTGATTTAAATTGAATTTGGACAAATTCAATTAATATTCCACGTGTCACAATTTAAACCATCTAAACATAAAAATTAAAAATCTTGGATTATTTCAAAAAAATAAAAAAAATTTAATTATTAAAAGTTGGCACACGTGGCAACACATAAATTGTTCCCATTGTTCACCAAAAAAGTCGCATCGTAGTTGTAAATGACAATACGTATATGACAAGTCAAAGGATGAAGGCGTATTTTGTTGACTTTTTCCTTCATCCAAAATTCGTTGTTGTTTGCGATTAGTGTCCTATGCAACTTGTCCAATGCGACTATTAAGATTTTAGTTGCAAATGTTGCTTGCAACTAAAACTTAGTTGCATGGACCAGTTGTAAAATGGCCATTTTCTACTAGTGTTTCTTTCATGTGAGAGAGCATTTAAATGGTGTGAGATGACTAGAAATTTGTTGGGCAACCTGAATAAACTTTCCCAATCTACTTGAAAGTTTCAAGCATCTTCAAAACATTTTTTCATGTTTTTTGCAAATTGCCTCAAATTTTTTGCTAACCTAGAAATCTTCTGAAATATTTTTCCTTTTTGCTTGAGATTTTTGGTAGTAATGATTTTTTTCCAACTACTATAGTTGCCCAAAATTATTGGACAAAGTTAAAAATTCCCAAACTGCACAAATTTTTTTAATATCATTAGGAATTTTTCAAAGTACCCAAAAAATTTGGGCAAAGAAATGAAAACTTTTAAACCTTTCTTGTATGCCCAAAAGTAGCAAGTAGAATCAAAATTCCAAATTGCTTAAATTTTTTCAAGAAACTTTTCAAGGATTAGGATTTTTCTAAAGTGCATAAAATTTTGGGTAGAAGTGAAATTTCTATCAACTTTTATAATTTTTATTTCACAACATGTAATTCTCACATGCATAATGTGGGAATGCATATAGATTCATTTAAACTATAACTAATTGTTATTTGAAGCTATATGTTTAAGCTTTCACATACTAACATAGATTGTTGAGCATTTGTGTGAGGTGGAGTTGACTTAGCGATTTTTTTATAAAAGAGTGGCTATGATGGCTATTATTCATTTTCACATGTTTGTAGGATGGCTATAATGATAGTAAGGGTGATTGAACACACTAATGACATGTGCTTTGGCTATGGGCTTTTTACAAAGGGAATACATTTGGCAATTGGGTTATTTGCAAAGGGGGTAGATTGGATACATAAAGGCACCAAGTTCCAACAAGAGGTTAACACACTTCATACATCTAATGTTCTTAGATAGTTTTAACCTCTCCCTAACTTTCAAAAAAAATGTGATAAGTGACTTAGAAGTTCAGACCATAAACGAGAGATTCTTGAAACTTGAAAATGATATTGCCATACCTTCAAACTTCAAATGACATGTTCATCAATTAGATTTAAATTTGAAAGCCTAGTTCAAATGATTCCATAATACATATCTTGATTCTTGATTCATGTATATTTCAAAGGATATGTTATATTTAAGCAACAACAAATTGATCATCAAATGATCTAACAAAGCAATGGAAGTTATATCAATCCACCCAAATTAAATCCTAAGTAGTTTGAAGCTTGAAGGGGATATGAACCCCAACCCAAAGGTGTTCCCTATTGCAGCTTAAACCCTTCCTACACCCAAAATTCAATTAGAATACAAATTCAAAGCACTTGCCAAAAAATTCATTTAAAGGAAACATGAACATTTTGGGAAAAAATGCAACAAACTCAATTCATCTTTAAAGCATTATGTAATACTGGTAATTATTAAATAGGGGTTATGTTTCAAATCAAACATCAAATCATGTGATTTGTGTGGATTAACCAACTAACAAACATATTCCCACGACGTGGTTTAAAGAGTCATGAACAAAAGACTGGTCACTTGGCCATGTATAGGAATGAAAATTCATTGATTTGAAGCCTGCATTGGCTAAATTTTTTAAAAAAAATCAAACACTCAAAACCTTGAGTTTACATGATAAAAGATGTCCAAGTCCAAGTCTTGCTTAGATGAAAACAAATATTCCCATGTGAAAGCATGGTCAAGTAAACAAAAAAAGTACCTTGTCACAAAAAATTACAAGTAGACACGAAAGATTTTTTATGCATTGAAAGTATAAATATTATTTTGTTCCATGATTAGTATGAAGATAATCTTTCACATTAATATTATAATATTGAAAAATGAACATCTTCATGTAGATTTAAGCAAATTTTACAAAATTGCATCTATTTGCAAGAAGTGTTTGATATTACAAAATGGGTTGAAAGAAGATGAAATATTGAACTTTTTCTACTTTCAAGTTAATGGAGCTTTAAAAAATACTTGTGTATTATTAAATTATGCATGTTTCAAGCATAATACATAAAACTTCTAGTGTAAAAGTAGGTTTGAACACCAACATTAACCCTATTAGGTTTCAAATCTACTTCTCACTTAGTTTGTGATACCAAAGTTTTTCAAATTTTGTATTCAACTTACCATAAACTAAATGGAGGGCCATGTTCTTTCATACTTTTACTTTCACAAGTTTTTAATCTACTTTCATGTGTTTATATAAAAAATTCTGTAATTTTTAAATTGCATTTTGGGCAGACTATTTTTTTTGTCTACTTGACCATGCTTGCACCCCCTCAAGTTTAAAGATTAAAATAATTCAAACCTTCAAGCATGTATGTTGTAACTTCACATGAACCTTGAAAATAACAACTATGACCCAAAAATTTGGTGATGAACCAATAACATCAAATGACTTGATATTCTCCAAAATTACACGAATTATGAACATGTAGGTTGCCAAAACAAACAATTTTGCTTACTTGACCAACCATAAGCAAAAAATTCCAAGTTTGGAAGCAACAAATTAAATTGAATTTTATATTAAGAATGAGGATATCAAAATTATGGCCTCCAAATCTAATTTGCCATCAAGTTTGCACTTTGCAAACCACCAAGATCATGCATGTCACTACATATGCATCAACACAATATCAAACTTTGGTAAGCCACTTGACAATGGTTGCTCATATGAAAAAATATGCATAGAAAGAAATGTTGATTATAGAATCTAATGCATATCCAAGTGTTTGTTGAACTTGTTTCGCAACCTATTTTTCATGAAATTGATGGTGTTGAACATTCATTCATCCTCAACAATATCAAGCACCTAGAACGTAATGATCTCGAGCAACTTAATGTATTTTAAAAGTTTATGCTTGAAGATGTCAAATCTGGCAATTTTTTGCCAAAGCCTTGTGATTTGATTGATTTGGTTGTCTTTTCACATAATTGCCTCCACATTATATAACATGGTCATCTTGAAAACAAAGCTTGCAAATCAAAGGTTTGATTCAAAAATAAGGTAGCAAATTTTTTTTCACTTTCATTAGTTGCCTTGCAAGGCACACAAAATGTGGCCTTCAACAAATTTAGGTTAGTCAAAAGAAATTTCTACCTTTTTTCCATTTATAACCTAGAACTATGGATACACCACACGCAAGGCTACCATTATTTCATGTCTTAAGAAGCAATGAAACAAGTTTTCAATAAGGTCTTGAGTTGTATTTTCACATTCTCTTTCACTTTGTGTGGCCTAATTGGATACATTGTTGATTATATTTTGTAGATAGTATTTTTTAATGATGACCTAACTAAAAGCATCCTTGGTGACATGGTTTTTTTCAAAACCATCAACATGGGACTCGTAGTAGATAAGGTATTTACGGTGCATAAATGAGAATGTGAGATGGACAACATTCTCTCCACTATTTAGATTAGAAAACTAGTTCAAGGGAAGGTTATTATTGGTTAAAAGCTTCAATTAAATTGAAATCATCAAAAGTTTCATCTTCATATTTGGTAAAAAGATCGCAATAGAATTGGTATAACTCTTGTTGGGTCAACTTAATGGGCTCCACAAAATCACACAAACACATCCTTGTTTTGTGTAATTTTGATCAATGCATGCACACACACATTCAAGTACAAGAAAAATGTAGGGGAACCTAAGAATGAATTTGACATCACATAAAGCATTGAGGTTTTTCAAAACAAACGTCATTCTTGGAACTAATTACATGCATTCTCATAATTAAAAGGTAATTTTCCACATTTATGTGCTTTGGAGAATGCATAAATATCTGGTAGGTTTTGACATTCTAGAACAATTTTGTACCTTTAATGTTGATTAAGTTAGTAAGCTTTCAGAATTATAAAAATGTCTTTGAATTTCACACAAAGTAAACATATAATCCTTACAAAATACTTTCCAACCTTTTCATTCGATCCAATTCTAATGAAATGACCATTACCAAAATCATGAGATTGAAAATTCTCAACAATCAAATGTCCTTGACACTACTCCAAATTGCTCACATCTCATACACCAATGCAAAATCTCCCCCAAAGCCAATCCAACCACAAGCTCTCAAAATTCATGAAATCACATGAAACAAAAACACAAACATAAATGATAAGTTGTAATTTGCAATAACTAGCTTTGACAAAGTTAAAACTTAACTACTATCACAGTGCATTTTGCAACATTATGTTATGTACAATAGATCTTACGTAATCCCAATGTACTAAACTTGCTGGCAAATTTTTAATTATGTTGATGTCACAACGAACATGCGAATGCTAGGTTTCTCATGTCATAGATGCTAGTGAATGTGCTTGAACAATGCAATGCATGATGGTGAAGAGATTCTACATGATGCTCATGATCATGGTGAGTAGGAGGTGGGAAGGATAGAGATAGTGGCAAGATCAAGGTTTCTACACAATGGCGATTATGCCACTTGTCACCAAGCAGATTAAGCAATATGGCCCAAATTTGGGGCCTAGTTTTACAATGGGGCTATTTCTGGACCCTTACAAGTGTCACCTTTTGGCAATTTTTCACCCCCAAAAAAAAAAGAAAAAAGGAAAAAAAGCAGACTGATCTGATACTTGCAAGTTGCATCTACCTTTGTTTTAGTTTTTACCTGCCTGAAAACATTTATCCACATTTGAAGTAAAAGTCAAATACTCATCCAGGTGGAACAGTAAAAAAGGTACCTTTGGCTGAATTGCTGAGCTGTCAGCAGCAAGGCATCCTTGCTAGATTCTTAGTGCAGTGTCAGACGGTTAGATCTGAATTGCTTCATCAGACTTAACGTCAATTGGGTTCTGGCCCGGGTGCTGTTAAGCCCACTTAATGACGCTAAATTGTAAGTAAGTAAGAGTCAGGCAGTGTAGATTTTGCACTCACCCATTATTTGTACGCTACCTCACTCAAATAGTTGAGGGTTTTGGTGTAAAATGTGGAGAGACACTGGCCCACTATTCCAGTCAATTTTCTGACTTGGTCCTCCTCGCATTAACTCTATACAACTGCCATGTGTGGGTGGTCTTTCAAAGTGGGTTGCGAAATAGTGATATCCCTTGGTGACTCAGCGACTATAGAAATCCTTTTGCCATCATTTGACCATATTAATTGTGGTTGGAGAGTGCGTGAGGAGAAATCACTGAATTTTGGAAGCATTACCCTACTATGTATTTCAGCTACATGAGTGCTCACTGCAAGCCATGACCCAGCCTGTCCTTCCTTCACTGACTGAATTTCGCCAAAAAGAGATACTGAAAATTGAAAATGTCAAACTGAAGTGATTTTGGGGGTCGTTAATAAAGGAATTTATATATACCAGATTGTAGCCAAAAATATGTAGTATATAGTGTGCTTAAAGTTTTTTTACTTTGACATCTCAGTTATAGCCAGATTTGGATAGGTCATCATTTTGGGCTAAATCTTCTTACGGATAGTCCCAAATTCGGGGTACATCAAAAGATTGACCAAATAAAATTCTGCCATTGCCTAAATTAGAAGCAAATTAATACGCTTTCGACAATCATGATGAAAAGCTTATGGAAGTAAGCACTTGAGACTGATGATGACCCGTTTTTCATGTGAGCAGCAAAGAAAATAGAATCTTGAATCCCACTGCCCAAGTTCCCCACCCATCATCAGGACACCTGACGAAAGGACGTCCTTCCTTTTGGAATCTGAACCTCCTTGCAGTGGCTTATAATTTTCTCAGGTCCATCAAACCTCATCATGTCAAATCCTTATTGATCATCTGATGAGACTTTGGCTCCAAAAACGTGGGATTGCACTCAAGTCCAATTTTGTTGAGTTTTCTTTCAAACCCATGTGTGTGTGTGTGTGTCTCTCTCTCTCTCTCTTCCCCCTCCCGCCCAAGCCCCCCAATTTTGTGATGTAGCATGAGTGGATGTTGGGGAGCAATTATGATGCATGTAAGAGTAGTTCCAATAGTTGGAGTAAAATGGTCTATACCACAAATTTTGGATGAAGTCATTGTCACAAAGGTTTCAAAATGGGCTTAGTTGGACAATAAATTCACTTACAAATACCTTGGGTGTGTCCAAAAACATTGAAAAGGAAAATTATTGTTTTTGGTTAGTTGACCACCTGGCATCAATTAATATTGATTGGAGACCATAGTAATTGGTATTTATATGCACCCTCAATGTATACTATTGTTACCTAATGTTAGTTTCCACATTGACAAAAATATAGATATTTAAAAAAAAAAGTATCCATATTTGTTATTCACTGGTGAAGAAGGCTAAACATTTAGCATTAGATTTGCATTTGATAATTAATGATATTATCTCAAATGTTAGACATTTTATTTAAATACATAACAATTGGTACACAACTACTTGAGATTTATCATGTACTTTTTTTTCTAATGTTTTTTGCATTAACAAATTCCTTCACCTCCTTTGGAGCTAGATGACTTAGAACTAGTTTAACAATTGGTTGTTAAATATAACCTTTTCCAATGTTTGGAGAAGAGGTGAATGTCTAAAACATTGTAGCAATACTTAGTTGCCAAACATCTCTCCTATGCTTTTGAACACTAAATTGAGGTAAAGATAACATCTATGCATAACACATGCAAAGAAAAATTCCAATTTAAAATGCAAGGCAATGATTGAAATATGTTATGCACAAACCCACCAACTATGCACATATAACATTGAACTTGGAAATCCATTTTTAGTCTTTGTTGAAATAGCAATATACATATGATTGATGCTTCCCCTTTTTATTTTTGCATCTTTGGTTATTGTTGACCTAGTCTTGAAAGTAATGACCTCCCAAATTTCTCAGCATAAGTATTGTAATAACTTCAAAGATTCACAATAGTTGGGCTCATTCATAATTAGGGTTTAAAAAAAGAATGACTTATTTAGAAAGGATTGCAAAAGGTAATTTTAGATTTTTATAATGTTTAATATATTACAACTATGTTATAATTATATGTTCCTACACTTAGAGCATTAAGAAAAACAAGGTTCAAAGAAAAAATAATAATTATTGGGTGTTGTTTAATAGTCCTTTTGAATCCTTGACTAATTTAAATTACTTTGTCCATATTATAGTTTTCTATAAGGAATGCATAAAGTAATGCAATTGATTTCAAAAACATTATACAAGAAAAATGTGTTCCCCTTTATGACACCATAGATTCATTAGGTCAATTTGATGAAAAAATAAATCATATAAAATTTTTCAAAGTTTTAAATTTTGAAACAAAGGGCTACAAAAGAAATGATTCCTTTCTTTAACCATTTGGCTAGTTGTTTATATTCAATAAGTTCCAAATTCCTAGCTTTGGATGCAAGTCACATGTGCAAGAAATAAACACATGGAAAATCATGTTTAGTTGATATTAGAAATTCATTTTGTCATTTTTTACAATTTTTTTTGTAAATCAAAATATTGATGCACAATTATGTATGCATGTGAAAAATCACCAACACACAAATTATCTTATCTTGGATTATTCCAATTTTTTCCTTAAATTTGTTCCATGTAAATGTCATTTGGAAAAAATTGTCCCTAAAAAAGTCCTTAAATCCTTTTTCTTTTTTTTGGAACCCCAACCATGAATGAGCCCAATTAAAGTCTTGTAAATCTTGATGATATGTACTATGTATTTTGTACCTTGTGCATTTCATTAATCCTAACTGTTGTTTTTGTTTATCCAAGTTCTTATGTTGCTCATGGTGTGTGTAGTTGAAAGGGGAAGTTGAAGAAAGAAGTTTTTTTTAAAACTTGGTGATAGATTAATGCCAAACTAGTCTTGGAGGTATAATATTATATTTGTAGGTGTTGATTTTTTCCATTGATAGATGATAATAATTAATTTGAGTTTTTGAACTTGTCATAAAAAAATTATTGTGTTTGTGCATGTATTCAAATTTTAAAATATCAAATTTGGGACAAATTTCATCTTTTTCATTGATCATTTTGGCCTCTAAGATGTAAAACACAAATAAGTTTTTTGTGTAAAACCAATTGGGCCTTTTGAGACCTAATGTAAAATCGAACTACTTAATAAAAGATGGACCTAAAAGTTTAACACATTTCAAAAGTTGTCAATATATGAACACAATGTTGGATGTCTATTCATAATTAACTATTAACATTGAATCTTCTCTAAGGTGCCTACAATTGTGGAACAAACATTTTGGGTTGATAACAATTTTTTTTTCTAATTATCCACTTCCCTAAAGAACTAACATGTTGTTCAACCATCTTTAAATTTATTTGTCATGTATTATAATATCATTGCCCAATATAATCAAAACTAACAAAATTATAGACATGAAAATATGCACATAAGATAAACATGTGATTGTTTTATGTGTTTTGAACTTGGATTCTTACAATTTGCATATGAATTTTCTTGAAACCTGATAAGTGGAACTGCAAGGCCACACCATGGGGATAGACCTCGCAAACATTATAAAACTAAAACCTCATTCACATTAAGTTGGGTTCTAATCATGTATAACAAACTACAAGAAACTAATGGACATCCTACAACAAATTGGCATGTTTTTACTATGCCCAAAGGGAAACTTTTGGGGAAAATATGCATGAAAATTCCAAAATGACATGACAATGTACAAGGAAGGGAATAATAATAAATAAAGAATGAAAAATCAAAAAATTATGATGAAACATATAAATGCATGGGCTACCACCACAAGGTCAATGCTATATACTTTCACATGTCCAATTGAGCTCTATGTTGACACTAATTGAGATTGATTATCCTTGAAATTGATTATCCTTGAAGACGTTGGGTTTCACTTTGTGAAAATTGAACAAGACATTCATATCAAACTTTTATTTAATGACATTCCTTTAATATAAGGATCCTCTATTGCTACCACCTCCCCTCTCACCATCCAACAATTAACAATCATCATTAATGCAAGGTGAAAGTTGTTTGATACATGTCAATCTGCATTTAAGGGCATTGTACAAATTTTCCTCCTTTCATTGGCACAAATTGTTTTGGAACTTCAATAACTTCAATATTGTGAATGCACAAATCTTCAATGTATTGTGACATGTGATGTTTACCCATCATGTGACTACCTTTAATTCAGCTTCATGCTCGTTCACAACATTGGCATGAGGGCAAATATGTGCCTTCAATGTGCCTTGAAGCACATGTATTATGTTTTTGGAGTCCTCCTTTTTAGTGTCCCAATTACTAGTATAGATAGATGCATTAACCAACATGGAGCAACCTTTTTTTACTAGTGAAATGTAGCCTAAAAGTGAAATGAATTAAGGCCATGCAAAACTTCATTAACAAAAATGCCTAAAATTAAATGAGTCACAAGGTTTCATCCAGTTGCAAACTATAAATAACCAATACATCATCCAAAATTCATAAGGCCTTAATTAATTTGACCAGCTACTTGCTTCAAAAACTTTGAGTCCATCACTATTGTGACATCTAGACCTAGGATTCGTGCCACCACTATGTATTTCTCTTCATAATGCCTTCTCTCCTCATAAAGTCCATTTGTTTCAAGATTCAAATTGTTAGAAATATTGCAAGTTTTAAGGAGGGGGGAGTGAAATTGAGTTACCATTGAACATGTGAAGCACTTGGGTGTAAATGAAAACCCATGGTAGGAGGATAGGTGTGACAGACTTTTTACATCTCCAACATCTTGTAATTGGTGTAGTAGTGGTAATAGCCTAGTACCAAGTAACCTTTGTTTTGGGAAAGTTTGGAAATTTTAAAAGGTGGCTACTATCAAGCCATCTTTGGTACACTTCTAATGACATTGCAAATACTATCCTTCAATTTGTGTCTCACATTGACGCTGAGGGAGAGTATTTACAACAAATATTGAAGAGCACTAGAGGCTTAGTGCCCTCAGTGGCATACCCTTACTAACTTCTAAGATTACATGATAATGTCATTATATTAAAAAATCTTAAGTATATAAGTGATGTTGCCATACTTTGATTTTTCATTATGTGAATTTTTCTAGCTTTTAATGAAATTTATTTGTTACACATAACCAAATTTTAACTCATTTGATTTGTGGTTAATCAGAGGCTTTATTTTTTAGAAATTTGCAATGTGACCAAAAGAGCACCAAAGGTGCCTTGATAATAATCACCTCTTCGAAATTTCAAATTCCCCTAAAAAACAGTTAATGTAGAATAGCAAAGAGCTCCATGAGCACCTTGCGCATGATCTAGTTCACATTTGATACATATTTGTTTCTATCCATGGTAGATTGCTATTCACTTTGGGAAAACCATTTTTTTCGATACATTCTGCTACTTTGGCTTTCCTTTTCGCCATTGGTAACTACACATTTTGACATCCCACAAGAAGGAAACATGATTATACTAAGAAACCTTTGCAATTTCACAATTTGTTTTTTAATATATAATGAACATCTTAATCAATGTTTTTTGGGGTGAATTTTGGTAAGTTGATGAGTTTTGTAATAGAAAAGAAATAGAAAACATAAAACATTCATGGTTTTGAAGTTATTTTTTTCATCATTTTCTTGAAAAAAAAAGTAATCAAAATCACCATATCCAGACTCAGGTAATAGCTAGGTTGTTTGTTGTAAAAAGGTTCTTGAAAAAAAATCCATTATCCCCAACAAAGTTTTTCCATTTATTGCTAGATATTTTTGGGTATCCTCCCTACTCAACGAAGGTGAGAAATCTGAAAAATAAATCACCCTAATCATAATGCTTGACCATGTATATTTATATTTGTCTTTAATGCAATACCCAATTGCTTACATTTCAAAAATTGTTAACAATCGTTCCATCCTATTACAAATGGAGATTTTACTTTGTATCATTAAGCTATGCATAAGGTGGATCCCAAAATGCCTTGCACAATGCATGCTACTTTTAGATTTTCTTTTTAAATAACTTCAAAGGACAAACACACATATTGTATAGGTCCATCAAACATTCTTACACATCTAGTGGGCTACATTTTTTTAGTTTCCACATGCCACTCTCTCATTGATTCATACATACAAACCACACAACTTTTGCCCAATTATTAAAACCTAAATTTAGGCATTAGTGTTTCTATATTTCACAAAATTAGTCTTCTAATGCATTGCATTTCTACATAACACATTTAAGGCTTAATAACTATTTCCTTGTGTAAGAGGTAGGTGAGACAAGATTACTATTTTGCAATTCATTGGTGTGCTCAAACAATAATGAGTAGCAGGTTTGACAAGTTTCATAAACTTTGATGCTTTTCTTGTGACAGTTTACACATACTTGGAAATAATTTGTGTACTCTTCTAAGAATAAAAAGTACAAGGTTTGCTGAGTTTTAGACATGTGTTTTGAAAAATAGTTTGCATGGTTTCTAGGGCTTTCTATGATTTGTCAGATTGCTTGTTAAGTAGTGGTGGGTACAAGATGAACTTAATTATTATTGTTCTTCCAGGCATCAGATGGCAAGCTAATAATAATAGTCATATTGTTGTCTTTGTATGTATAGAAGTTTGTCTGTCTGCTGTGCAAATACTCGAGGGTTTTCCTTTTTTTAATATTTTTTTCTGTTTTCTGGTGGACTTCATATTGTCTCTTTGCTATATTAAAAGAATTTTGGGGATTTAAGTTTCTACAGATTCGCTTTCTTTTCCTGCATAGTAATTGAAGTTGTTCAGATTTGAACAGTAGTGCTGCCACTGTTGTTGTTGTTTGTTTTCTCTTGTTTTTTCTTAAACTTACAATTTTGTCATATTTCCCCAGTGGCACTGGTGATCATTCACATGATGATTTCGTCAAATTCGGCTATAAAAAAAAATGAAAATAAAAACATTTCAGCATTCTTGTCTATTGTTGGCTATTTACTGAAAACCCCATGTAGAATCTGGTGGCTTTTTTAAAAACTAGATATCACCCTGAAGTTTGGCTATCAGAAATCCCAAGAAACTTCATTTCTCACTTTTTTTTTCAAAAACATTCAGCACAAAAGAACAAATTTAGAAAATCACTGGTACAGAAACTAAGTCAACAACAAACAGAGGCTTTCAGCTGAGTACAAGTACAGGCCCTAACTCTCTGCATTGCGAAGGCCATTTAGTGATTTCCTTCATCACTACACCAAGGCATTATTACATGTGTGTAAACTGCATTGCACTTGTTGTTGGTTGTTTTGCAGTTTCCTCTTCTTGACCATGGGGGTGAGGCTCCCAGACCCTTAGGTGCAAAAACATCGTTTCTTTTTGTGCAGGAAGTGTTCTTGGAAACAGATTGAACAACAATTTGTGAAATCATCCATACAGACATTAGCCCCTTGCACTTCTCTTTTCTCTTTTCTCATGGTTCGAGAAGATTGGTTGTGTGTAATGCCAGCCCCGTTATTAATCTCTGAACTGAAAACAAGTCCCTGAAATCATTTAGTCAAGAAAACCAACTATGGAAAAATGGGCCAATATACTTCCCACTTCCCCAATTTGACAGGGCTTTGAGGGTAACTCACCACCTAAGCTTGCCCTTTCCCACTCAATTAAGCCCACTTTACACTAGGGGTCACAGCCAGGAAACCTTGGGCCCAACTTTGAGCATTTTTGGCTTGCAAATTGGCCCCAAGTTACTAATAAATGCTAGGACACTGACATCAGGATATTAATATATGCTGGAACATTGGCCCCAAGGGTTGCAAATTGGCCTCCCAAATTTGATGCTATCCTTTTTCCAGCCTTGGGCCCAATACGAGGCCTTAAAGTTCAGCATTTATTAGTACTTGGGGCAGATTGAAAAGTTTTTTTCTATTTCAGCCTTGACTCCTAGTGTAAAGTCCTTGGGGCCAATTTCAACTTTTGCACCAATAGGAATGCTGGATTGGGTTGAACATTGGCCCTGACACCTAGTGTAAAGCGAGCCTTAGATACACAATTATATCTAAGCCACCTAATTAGAAATCTCCCAGTTTCTCACAAAATCGAATCGTGGCGAGTGAAGCATAGGGATACCCATTGCACCTTGAGTGGTAGTTTTGTATTTTCAAGTAATATTCTAAGTGTGTTCTTTTCATTAATCTCCTTTTTGGTTCTATTTGTCGTTTAATGGGTTCAGAGCATCTCCGCCCACATGCCCTATTTGGGCCTCTACCAATGCTCACCACACCCAACATAGATTGTTAAAATTTTCCCCATCCCCACCCATAATAATGAAAACTGGGACAGTATATAGCAAGAGATTATTTAAATGCCACTACCCAAACCCATATAATATAATCATTTTATTTTATTGGCATTTAAAAAGTCATAGTGTCTTGTGTATATGTACAGGTCCAAACTGGATGTTACACTATTTAAAGGTTGTATTTCATCCAAAGTATTATGCACATACACCCAATGTTACTGCTGCCCGTGCAGATGCTCTTATCATGTTTGCTGCATATCTTTGCAAGATCCTACTCCCTTCTCCTCTGTTCAAGACATTGCCATCCTTAGGAAGTTCTGCTCGATCTTAATCTAAAAACATCTATCATGTTCATGCATGATGCAATGGTGTTGGTTGGGTTGTTCAATTTTTTTACATTTGTTTAAGCCCATGCATGACAACCCTAGATTTACAATGTACTAGGATTGCAATAGTTAGTTGGCTTTTTATTTGAATAGCTCTTTCATAAATAGAAAACTCATTTGAATCAAAATCCAAGCTCTATCCTTTTGTGTTGGAAATATGTGGAGGATTATTGTTTTTTGCATTCTTGAATGACTAGTTTGCCTGTTGTCCATAAGGTTAGTCTGGTAGAACCATGATTATCCAAGGAGCATCATTTATTGATGAGGAGTGTTCAGTCTCTAAATAATCCATTGTGAAGGTCAGGCTTTACAATTTTCTACAACTATTTTAACATTTCTGATGTCTTTGTCTGTTAACCATCTATAAATGTTCAAGATGTTGTCAAAAGTTCTTTCAAGTTTCAACTTAGAAGCTGCATTGTTTTTGCATCATGATACTTCTAGATGAGCATGCAAAAAATGCACCTTATAAGTTTATAAATTATTACAAGAATTTTGACCTAGTATGATTTGTAAATATGAGGATCAAATGACGAACCAATTGTGGGATACACATGTAAACCCATGATTAGAGGTTATCAATCTTTTTCTAAATCACGAGCCATGTGCAAGCTTTGAAAATAATTTTCTTTAACTAAGTTTGTTGATATTATTGCACAATCAAACTTTTGTTAGGCTTGCTAATATGGACATTGATGTCATTGACTAAAGGTTGTCAATCTTTTTCTAAATCACAAGCCATGTGCAAGCTTTGAAGATGATTAAATTCTTAAAAGTAAGTTTGTTGGTTTATTGCACAATCAAGCTTTTTGTTAGGCTTGCTAATATGGACGTTGATGTCATTGATTAGAGGTTGTCAATCTTTTTCTAAATCACAAGCCATGAGCAAGCTTTGAAGATAATTTATTTTCTTTAACTAAGTTTGTTGGTATTATTGCACAATCAGACTTTTTGTTGGGCTTGCTAATACGGACATTGATGTCATTGATTGTTCACATAATTAAGTGAAAGGTACAATACAGGCTCTAATCCCCCAAGGCATTGAGTTGTTGAGAATTTTCAGATTTTTTGGGTTTCTCAAAAAACTATAGAACCCATTTCGATTGGGGGGCAAGTGTCTTCGATGTTTTGACTTTGGACTATTAACATTTAGATGATAAAACCATATCATATTGAAATATAATATATGAACCATTGATGTGACCTTAATTTATTGATTTATAAAACATATTTTCATCTTTGTTGAGAAATAAATTAACATTCGTTAATTTATATTCCATCTAGTTTATTGATCACCCATGAATGATCTTCATTTGTATGAATGCCACTCACTATTACAAATCAAGGTTATACACTAGTTTTTCTTTTATTTATTTGTAATCATATTTTCAAAATTTTAATCATAATGGACATTTTTAAAAAATGGCTTTATTCATAATGGACCAATCATTCATGCCACAAATTTAACTATGTCCATGTTAATTGAAATGACTAAGTTGACTAAGTTTGAAATGACTATGATAACTAAGTTATTAATTAATGTCATGGGACTATTTTTAAAATTCAAAATATTTATTTCTTTTTTCTTTTTTTTTCAATCGAATTACATGGACAAGTTGAAAATATTGTCATTTTGGACCCACAATTCCAATGCCCCACAAATAAAAACATTCAAGCTGAATATTGACAAATTATAAATCATTAATTTTCCTCTGATGGATCAATGAAATTGTGATTCATGTATTTGTATTTTATTAATATTACAACTTCTTGTTTCATCATCATTATTGTTTTTAGTCATGTTGATTATAATCATAATACATTCAAAGTGAGATTTGAACCTTCAACTTTTTATCACAATCCAAAGCCTTTACCATCTAACCATCACTTCATGTGATAGAATAAGAAAGTGTCATAAAACATATAAACACACACACACACACATTTTTTCATTATAACCTTATTACATAATTATGTAGTTTCATAATGAAATTGATTATACTCATCATGTTTTTAATAAAAATTTATTTTATTCAATCCATTTTTAATTTAAAAACGTATTTACTTGAAAAATTCATATGCATTTTAAAAAAATAGAGTATAAGTCCAAATATAATTTATTTTAGTGATGTCCCATTTATTTCAATTATGAGTCTAATTTAAAATTTAAAATGATTTAATTTCAGGTGTTGAAAAATTAAAATAATTTAAGTTTTTGATTTGGGCCTTAAATTCAACTATAATATTTTTATTGAATTAAAAAAATCACAATGAAATGAGTTCACTTCTAAAATTAGATAATTTAAACTCACATGTCTTTAATTTCGTAATTCTACTCTTACTTTTTCCAATTTTTTTGATGCAGGTGGTTTGTCAATCATCCATAAGAGAACTTAGTCAAATTTGGTTATAGGTTACATAATAAAATAGAAAAAATTAAGTATCTTGTTATTGTAGACATGCTAAATTTTGATGTGACTTAAAATGAACATAGTTTATCATTTCAAACTAGTAGCCTTAGCTTTAGAATTGAAATTTAGTCGCGATGCTACTTCAAAACCTTTTTTTGTATTGGTGTCTTTCGATCCATAATGGGTATAAATCTAAAAAATAACATTTTTGGGGGAATTGAAAAATGAAATGAGTAAAAACTTAAGCTTTCACATATTGGGTATTGCATAAAATTATTATGTAATTAAATCTATAATAGATCCTATTTAATTTTGAAAAGAAATATAATTAATATAGAATAAAGATAAATTCCATGTCTATTTAGGTTGCTTGGAAGATGGGTCACATATGAAAACTTATATGGAATTTTTTAAGATCTTGCTTTGAAAATAATCATTAAATAGCCATAACACAACCAATTGCTTTTAGTTTATCAACATTAGTATGAAGTATGAGCTTTGAACTATAACCTTTTTCAACCTTGTTTCCATACAAATCTATATTCATGTTGTTCCATGCTATAATACATTTATTTACAAAATAAAAAATTACTCTATGTTGGGACACATGTTATATTTTATTTTGTCATTTTTATGTATCATTTGATTTATCTTTAAGCCTATTGTGTTGAATTTCATAATAATTTTTTCTTTGAACATTGTTATTTTTTCCCATGCTAGCTTGATTAAATTCCCCAACAAGTCTATGCATATTGTCATTGTTTAGAAGTCATGAATTTATGAAGGCTCAAACCATTCTAATAGGATTCACCAATGTCTCTTAAATCACATTGTGACAATGTAAAAAAATTGTGCTTAAGTAATCATTTTATTTAGACTATTTCATTGTGCTTTGTGAGCATGAAAAACACTAATTATGAGCTTAAAATTTTGTTGAAAGATATTATATATTTATTGGACCATTTTCAAACTTATTTTATTGTTAGATTGATATGTTAAACAAAAGAACATACAAATACAACACATGATTTTAACATTATCTTAGTTTATGACTCTTGTAATCATGTTAAAAAAGGACTAATTATGCTCAAGGTGGCTCTTAATAGCATGGTTTGACCTTCAAAAGATGAAGTAATTATCTTCATCCATATTTGTTATTCTTAAATACACATACAATGTGATAATGGCATCCTTTGATCCTAACATGGATTATAATTTACATATTGTTAGTGGTAGTACAATTAGTAATTAGGATGTTACTTATGTAGGATTAAATTTACTTGTGGTGGGTACAGAAAAAGTAAATGAACACCATGGTGTTTCCCTATTAACAGGTGTAGATATGTTCCTAGAAGATTTTTAGGAGTTGATATCAATGGAGATGCCAATTTTGTAAGAAGAGGTGAATTACCACCAAATTAAGTATTTGGCTTTACTTCATCTTTGATCTCAAAGATGAAATGTGCTTCTTGGAAAGAAACTAAAATTGATGAGACAATTTTTTACTTCATTCATCATGACAACAAAAAGAAATAGGAATTGTAAGCAATAGATGGTAGAAGTTATCATTTTAGGTTCAAACCAACATTTGTATCCAATTGTTTGTAATGTTTTGGAAGCAACCAAACTAATTTGGTTGTTTTTATATTGTGAGGTTGTGTTTTGATTGGTTTGTTTGATTTTACTTAGAAGATTTTGCTCCAATGGTAATGATGTTGTGAACATTGGTATTTGCATTATGTGTTTTCTTGTGGTTTTTTTGCAAGGCACAAGAAATGTAACAAGAAAAAGAAAAAGCCATCGAAACATGAACCATTACCAATCTCTTACAAATTATAAAAAAAATTTAATAAAAAAAATGTGGGGAAAAAAATGATTTTCAAGCAATTTGATGTGCAATGTGCAATTAGATGGCCCACATTAAGGATAATAGTTGCAACAAGTTTCATAACAAAAATAGAAATAAAAGTTGACTATATAACTAATGGAAAGTTGTTGCAAGAAGTCACCATTGCCAATGTCATGTGCCACATAATGAGGCCAATCCTTAAATATAATATTTTAGGTGTCTGTCCGTTCGGTTGTCCCCCTTGGGGGTAAGGGGGTTAGGGTTAGCACACCCTTCATAATGAATATTTTTGGGCTTATGACATAGTTTACCTTATGCTTTACAATTGGGGGGAGGGGGGGGGGGCGGGGGGTGAGTAAGGCCCATGGGGGGGGTGAGTTTCAGAAATAAGGGGTCTAAGAGGAGGGGCCTTACCCTATACTTAAGTAATTTTTAGTTTTTACAGCATGTAAAGACTTGCAATAAAACTAAATTTTGCCAAGTTGGGAATT
>Ga0116229_10006544_pt1 | contig 18706 bp, 18 predicted proteins | sample S1TSphgellanicum_3_FD_87313 | JGI IMG/M metagenome (GOLD analysis project Ga0116229, IMG submission 87313) | Host-associated microbial communities from peat moss isolated from Minnesota, USA - S1T2_Fc - Sphagnum magellanicum MG | ecosystem: Host-associated > Plants > Peat moss > Unclassified... | reverse complement strand
GCGCCGCGTATTCAGCTGCTGGTGCGCCGCCTGCAGCTTCGTTTGCGACGTCGTCGTCGTCGATCGCGTCCTCGCCTTCGAACCCGAGCATTAATCTCGTGGGGAGCTTGCATAGTGGAAAACGTTGTTTGGGTTGACCAGTTGGGCGACGACGCCGTGTCGTACGCCGGCTCCAAGGTTGCGAACCTCGCTCGGCTGAGGCGGGCGGGCATCCGCGTGCCCGACGGGTTCGCGGTCTCGACCGCGGCGTACGAGCGGTTCTGCCGGGACAGCGGCGTAGCCGGCGAGATCGAGGCCGCGCTCGCGCGAACCGATGCCGATGACGAAGCGTCGGTCGAAAACGCGTCGGCCGTCATTCGCGCGGCGTTCGCCGCTGCGGCGATGCCGGGCGACGTGGCCCGCGCGGTAGCCGAAGCATATGAAGAACTCTCGTTCTTGTGCCGCTCGATCAATCTGCCCGTAGCCGTGCGTAGTTCGGCCACGGGCGAAGACGGCTGCAGTGAAAGCTTCGCGGGTCAATTCGATACCTACCTCGGCCTCTCGGGCGTGGCGCGCGTGCTCGACGGCGTGCAGCGTTGCTGGGGGTCGCTTTTCACGGCGCGCGCGCTGCAGTACCGTCTGAAGAACGGCTTGGATTACCGGCAGTGCCCGATGGCGGTCGGCGTGATCGAACTGGTGCACGCCCGCGCCTCGGGCGTCGCATTCTCGCTTCATCCCGTTACGGGCAAGCGCGACCGGGTGGTGATCGAAGGCTCGTGGGGCTGGGGCGAGGCCGTCGTGCAAGGCCTGGTCACGCCGGACCACATCGAAGTCTGCAAGGCCGAGCGGCGGTTGCTCTCGCAGCAGATCAACGACAAGAAGGCGGTCTCGCACTTCGACTACGCGCGCGGCGAGGTCGTCGAGGGCGAGATGCCCGCCCGCTTCCGAAACGCGCCGGCGCTCGACGACGTGGAGACCCTGGCAATCGTCGATGCCGTGCTGCAAATCGAGGCGCTGTTCGACGCGCCGGTCGACGTGGAGTGGGTCGTCGACCGCCATCACCACGGCGCCGAAGCGGTCGCAATCGTGCAGGCGCGTAACGAGACCGTTCACGCCAACGCCGCGCCCGTCGCCAAACCCGTTTGGGATCCGGTCTCGTTCGCTACCAAATATGCCTTCAAATAAGGACGTTTACGTCGCCGCGGTCGGCAACGCGTTGCAGTTGCTGGGCGCTTTCAGTTTCGAACGCCCGGTGCTGGGCGTCAGCGAACTCGCGCGCACGCTGGGCTTTCCCAAGAGCACGGTCTCGCGATTGGCGTCGACGCTCGCGACCGAAGGGTTCATCAAACCGGTTCCGGGCGGTTATCGTTTAGCCCTGAAGTTATACGAGCTTGGGTCGCTGGTCGTCAGCGGCGTCGAGTTGCGTGAAGTGGCGCACGCGCGGCTGGTTCACCTGCGCAACGTGACCGGCGAAACCGTGCATCTCGCGGTCCTCGACGGCACCGAAGTCGTCTACCTCGACCGCATCGAGTCGCCCAACACCTTGCACGTCTTCACGCGCCTCGGCAAGCGGATGCCCGCGCATTCGACGAGTTCGGGCAAGGCGATCCTGGCGTTCGAAGCGCCCGCGGCGCTCGACGCCGTGGTGGCGGGGGGGCTCGCCCCGCTGACCGAACGGACGCTGCGCACGCGCGAAGCGCTCGAGCGCGCGCTCGACGCGACCCGAACCAACGGTTGGGCTGCCTCGGTCGAGGAGTCGGAGAGCGGCATCAACTCGGTGGCCGCGCCGATCTTCGACTACGCCTCAAAGGTGGTCGCCGCGATCTCGGTCGCCGGACCGTCGGACCGGATGAACGCCGCGGCGCTGGCGCGCACCGCGCAGCACCTCAAGGAGGCCACGGCCGAGATCTCGCGCGAAATGGGCTATCGTCCCGTTCGGCGCACCGCGGTGTCGAGCGAAGGATCGCGGTTCGCGCCGGCGCATCGCGTCGCGCGCCGTTCCCCCGCCGCAAGCAATTGAGAAAGCCCGCTCGATGATCGGTATCGCCGAAAGCCCCTCGCCCGGCGCCGCTTCGGTCGCCGAAACCCTGAACTTCATCGACGGCGCCTACGTGCCCGGTCGCGGGCGGCGCTTTGAAAACCGCAGTCCGGTCGACGGTTCGCTCGTGAGCCTCGTCCACGAAGCGGATGCCGCCGACGTCGACGCCGCCGTGCGAGCCGCCCGAGCGGCGCTTCACGGTCCGTGGGGGATTTTTTCGGCGGCGGAACGCGCGGCGCTCTTGGGCAAACTGGCCGCCGAAATGCAACGCCGCTTCGAAGATTTTCTAGTCGCCGAAGTCGCCGATACGGGAAAACCCGCCTCGGTCGCGCGCCACCTGGACATTCCGCGCGGCGCGGCCAATTTCAATGCGTTCGCCGATTTGGTCAAGAACGTGCCGACCGAAGCCTTCGAGCTGGCCACGCCCGACGGCGCGGGCGCGCTCAATTACGGCATCCGGCGCCCGCGCGGCGTCATCGCGGTCGTCTGCCCGTGGAACCTGCCGTTGCTGCTGATGACCTGGAAGGTCGCGCCGGCCTTGGCCTGTGGCAATACGGTCGTGGTCAAGCCCAGCGAAGAGACGCCGAGCACCGCGGCGCTGCTGGGCGAGTGCATGAACGCCGCCGGCATTCCCGCCGGCGTGTACAACGTCGTCCACGGCTTCGGCCCCGGCTCGGCCGGCGAATTCTTGACCCGGCACCCCGGCGTCGACGGCATCACGTTCACCGGCGAGACGGCCACCGGCGCGACGATCATGAAGGCCGCGGCCGACGGCTTGCGGCCGGTGTCGTTCGAACTGGGCGGCAAGAACGCGGCGCTCGTATTCGCCGATTGCGATTTCGAGGCGGCGCTCGACGGCACCGCGCGCTCGGCCTTCGCCAACACGGGCCAAGTGTGCTTAGGTACCGAACGAATTTTCGTCGAGCGGCCGATCTTCGACCGCTTCGCCGCGGCGCTGGCCGAACGGGCCCGCGGCTACCGTTTCGGCGATCCGCACGACGGCGCCACCACGATGGGACCCCTGATCAGCCGCGAGCACCGCGACAAGGTGTTGGGCTATTACGCGCGCGCTCGCGAGAGCGGCGCCGCGGTCGTGACGGGCGGCGGCGTGCCGGCGGTGGAGTCTCGATTCGAAGGCGGCGCGTGGGTCGAACCGACGCTGTGGACGGGGTTGGGCGACGACTCACCGGTCATGCGCGAAGAAATCTTCGGGCCGTGCGCGCACCTATCGCCCTTCGATTCCGAAGACGAAGCGATCGCGCGCGCCAACGATACGCGCTATGGTCTCGCGACCAGCATCTGGACGCGCGACCTCTCGCGCGCCCACCGCGTCGCGGGCCGGATCGAGGTCGGCATCGCCTGGATCAATTCGTGGTTCTTGCGCGATCTGCGCACGTCGTTCGGGGGCTCGAAGCAATCGGGCATCGGGCGCGAGGGCGGCGTGCACGGGTTGGACTTCTATACCGAATTGCGCAACGTGTGCGTGAAGCTGTGAGCGTCGCGCACGGACCGGCCGTCGAGGAGTTGGCCGCGCGACTGCTCGCGGCCGCCGAGAACCGAATGGCCATCGCGCCGATTCGCGGCGAGTTACCGCCGAATGACGTCGCGGCTGCGTACGCTGTGCAAGAGTCGATCACGCGCGCGCGGCTGGCCGGCGGCGCGCGACTGGTCGGCCGCAAGACCGGCTTGACCGCCAAGAGCGTGCAGAAACAACTCGGCGTCGACCAGCCGGATTTCGGGATGCTCTTCGATTACATGGCCGTGCCCGACGGCGAGACCGTTTCGGCCGCCGGGCTGATCGCGCCGCGTTGCGAGGCCGAGGTCGCTTTCGTGATTGCGGACGATATCGATCTCGAGCGTCCGACCACGGTCGATCTGCTGGAAGCAATCGCGTACGCGCTCCCCGCGATCGAGATCGTCGATAGCCGGATCGCGAATTGGGATATCGGCATCGTCGACACGATCGCCGATAACGCGTCGTCAGGGCTGTTCGTGCTCGGCAACCGGCCGGTCGCGGTCGAGGACCTCGACTTGCGGCTGTGCGGCATGAGCCTGCAGAAGAACGGCACCGGCGTTTCCTATGGCGCGGGCGCCGCCTGTCTGGGGTCGCCGCTTACCGCGCTGCTCTGGCTCGCGCGCACGATGCACGAGTCGGGCCGGCCGCTCCGAGCGGGCGATGTCGTCCTTTCGGGGGCGCTCGGCCCGATGGTCGCGGCCGCCGCCGGCGACCTGTTCGAAGCGCGCATCGGCGGACTCGGCTCCGTCCGCGTGAGTTTTAGCTAATGTTCCGGCTCTTCAAGAGCTTTGCACAAAGCGAGAGCGAAAAGCGCCGAGCGACTGCGAAGCTAGCCACGAGACGACGCACGTAATGGAGATCTACGCATGAATCGCACCAACGTTGCCGTCATCGGCTCGGGCAACATCGGGACCGACCTGATGGTCAAGATCCTGCGGACGTCGCAGCGCCTGCGCATCAGCGCGCTGGCCGGAATCGATCCGGTCTCCGACGGCCTCGAGCGCGCGCGGCGCTTGGGCGTCGCGACGACGGCCGGCGGCATCGACGGCCTGGTCGCGCTGCCGGAGTTCGCCGACATCGCGCTGGTCTTCGACGCCACCTCGGCCGGCGCGCACAAACGACACGATGCCGTGCTGCGCGAGCATGGAAAGCGCATCGTCGACCTGACGCCCGCCGCCGTTGGGCCCTACGTCGTGCCGGTCGTCAACCTCGACGAGCATTTGTCCGCGCCGAACATCAACATGGTGACCTGTGGCGGCCAGGCGACGATCCCGATCGTTCACGCGATCGCCCGCGTGACGCCGGTGCACTACGGCGAGATCGTCGCGTCGATCGCCAGCAAGTCCGCCGGTCCCGGCACCCGCGCGAACATCGATGAGTTCACGGAAACGACGTCGCGGGCTCTCGAAGTCGTCGGCGGCGCGCGCGTCGGCAAAGCGATCATCATCCTCAACCCGGCCGAACCGCCGCTGCTGATGCGCGACACCGTGTACGCGCTGACCGACGTCGTCGACACGGCCGAAATCGAAGCATCGGTCGACGCGATGGTGGCCGCGGTGCAACGGTACGTTCCCGGCTACCGCCTCAAGCAGCGCGTGCAATTCGAGCGAATCGGCTTCGACGAACCGGTGCTGGTCCCGAAACTCGGTCGTTTTCGCGGCCTCAAGACCGCGGTGTTCTTGGAAGTCGAAGGCGCGGCGCATTACCTGCCCGCTTACGCCGGCAATCTCGACATCATGACGTCGGCGGCGCTGGCCGCGGCCGAACGGCTGGTCGAACTCGGAAAACTGGAGGCCGTCCATGCCTGACTTCGATCCCGGCCGTAAGATCTTCGTGCAGGACGTGACGTTGCGCGACGGCATGCATGCGATCCGCCATCGCTATTCGGTCGAGCAAGCCGTCACGATCGCCAAAGCGCTCGATGCGGCGGGCGTCGATTCGATCGAAGTGGCGCACGGCGACGGGTTATCGGGGTCGAGCATCAACTACGGCTTCGGCGCCCATACCGATCTCGAATGGATCTCGGCCGTCGCCGAGGTCTTGACGCACGCGTCGGTCGCGACGCTGCTGCTGCCGGGCATCGGCACGGTGCACGATCTCAAGAACGCCTATGCCGCCGGCGCGCGCACCGTTCGGATCGCGACCCACTGCACCGAAGCCGACGTCGCCAAACAGCACATCGAGTACGCGCGCGAGCTGGGCATGGATACGGCCGGCTTTCTGATGATGTCGCACATGGCCGAACCGAAAGAACTCGCGCGGCAGGCCAAGCTGATGGAGAGCTACGGCGCGCAGTGCGTGTACGTCGTCGACTCGGGCGGCGCGCTGAACATGCGCGATACGGCCGAGCGGTTCGCCGCCTTCAACGACGTGCTCGACCCCGCGACGCAGACCGGCATCCACGCCCACCACAACCTCTCGTTCGGCGTGGCGAACTCGGTGATCGCGCTCGAACATGGCGCGACGCGCGTCGACGCGTCGCTGGCCGGCATGGGCGCGGGCGCCGGCAACGCGCCGCTCGAGGTCTTCATCGCCGCGATCGATCGCATGGGGTATCGTCACGGAACCGATCTCTTCACGTTGATGGACGCCGCCGACGACGTCGTCCGGCCCTTGCAAGACCGCCCGGTGCGGGTCGACCGTGAAACGCTCACGCTCGGCTACGCGGGCGTCTATTCGAGCTTCCTGCGCCACGCGGAAGCGGCGGCCGCAAAGTACGGGGTCGATGCGCGCGACATCCTGGTCGAGGTCGGCCGGCGGCGCATGGTCGGTGGCCAGGAAGATCTGATCGTCGACGCCGCGCTCGACCTGATCGCCGCACGCGAACGCCAAGCCGCACCCGAAGGTCACCCCGCGCGCGATGGCAACGCCGCACTAAGAGACGAGCCCGTCCATGCTTGAGACCGTGTCGCTCGCGGCGCTGGCCGAACGGCTCGACGACGCCGCGCGCTTCGCGCGCGCCGTTCCGCAACTGAGCGAACCGCTAACGCTCGACGACGCGTACGAAGTGCAACGCCTGTCGATCGCGCGGCGGCTCGAGCGCGGCGAGCACCGGACCGGCATGAAGATGGGCTTCACGAGCAAAGCCAAGATGGTGCAGATGGGTCTGAGCGAGCTGATCTGGGGCCGCCTGACGAACGGCATGCTGGTGGACGACGGCGGGGCGATCGAGTTCGCGCGCTACGTGCATCCGCGGGTCGAACCCGAAATCGCGTTTCTGCTGGGCCGGCCGCTTGCGGGGCGGGTCAGTTCGGTCGAAGCTGCCGCCGCCATCGAGGCGGTGGCGCCGGCGCTCGAGATCATCGATAGCCGTTATGAGAATTTCAAGTTTTCGCTCACCGACGTCGTCGCCGACAACTCGTCGTCGTCGGGGTACGTTATCGGGAATTGGAACGATCCGTCGGTCGATTACGCGAACCTCGGCATGATCCTGGAGATCGACGGACGCCCCGTGCAGATCGGCTCGAGCGCGGCGATCCTCGATCATCCCTTGCGGTCACTCGTTGCCGCAGCACGGCTCGCCGCCGCGGGTGGCGAGACGCTGCGACCTGGCGACGTCGTGATGGCGGGCGGAGCGACGGCGGCGGAAGCGCTGCAGGCGGGCGGCCGCGTGCGTTTGAGCGTCGAAGCGCTGGGCGACGTCTCGTTCTTCGTGGGCGCGTGAACCGATGCCGTTGATCGTGGGCGTGAACCGATGCCGTTGATCGAAGTGACGATGATCGAAGGCCGCACGCCCGAAGCGAAGCGCGCGCTGATGCGGCGGCTGACCGACGCGGCCGAAGAGACGCTGGGCGCGCCGCGCGCCAGCGTCCGCGTCGTGATTCGGGAAGTGCCCGCCGCGCACTGGGCCGTCGGAGGCGAACCCAAGGGCTGACGACAGAGGCGACCTCGGGGCCCGCCGCCGAATGCGGTGGCACGTCTACTAGCTTAGGAGGGCTTCATGTTACGCTTTTCGTTCGCCCTTCCAGCCGTCGGGACCGCACTCGCGCTGACGTTCGCGGTTGCCGGGCCGGCCGCTGCCGGCGGCGCACGCGCCGTCGCGCCGGCCGCGTTCGAGCCGCTGGGCGCGATTGCATCCGGTGTGGAGAAGTACTTCACGGTCAACCTCCAGCCCGGCACGAGCGCGCGCGACGCCGGGATGGTTGCGGCCTATTTTCGCGGCTTCGGTTTGGATGCGGAGCTGACTCCCGAGCACGACATCATCTTCGTACACGGCACGTACGGTGAAACGGCGGCGGCGGCCCACACGAGTTTCGCGCGGGTTCGCGTGCGCGATGCGACGTTCACGCACGCGATGGCGGGCGAAAGCTATCCGGCCGGCATCGCGCGATTCATTTTGGCGACGACCGTCGAGGAGGGGCCGTCGGCGATCGCCGCCACGAAGGTCACCGTCGCGCCGCCGTCGGGCTTCGCGCCCGCCGATATCGCGTCGTATTACGACATCGAGCCGCTCTATAAGGCGGGGCTCAGCGGCAGCGGCCAAAAGGTCGCGGTCCTGGCTTGCGCGTCGATCCTGCCGGCCGACATCACGGCCTTCGAAAAGAAGTTCGGTTTGGCGGCCAACCTGCCGACGATCGTCAAGGTAGACGGCGGCACGACCGCGACCGATCTGGAGCCCACGGGGGATGTGGAACGCGTGATCGGTACCGCCCCGAAGGCTCAGGTGTACCTCTACGTCATTCCCGACGACTGCAGCTACGGCCACCTCGCCGATGGATTCGCCAAGATCGCGGCCGACACGGTGACCAAGCACTTTTCCGCGGTCACGCACTCGTACGGCGCGACTGAGGACGACTACGCTTATTACGGCGGAAGCTCGCAACTCAACGCCGAGCACGCGGACCTGGCGTTGTTGCTCGGGCGGTCGACACCGGTGTTCACGGTCTCGGGCGACTGGGGCGCGAGCTTCGGTTCGTCCGATCAGTCTTTGTACGACGGTGAGATCACGGTGTGGTATCCGGCCTCGGACCCCTCGGTCATCGCCGTGGGCGGTACCGAAGCCGACGCGTTATCGGCAACGGATCCCAAACGCTATCTCGAGACCGCGTGGGGCGACGGCGGTGGCGGTGTCAGCAGCCTCTTCAAGATTTCTGCGTGGCAGGCCGGCGTATCCGGCGTCGCGAGCCGGACCTACCGCAACGTGCCCGACGTGGCGCTGGCCGCGAGCGCGGGCGAAGGCTACGCGGCGATCTGGACGCAGACCGGCGACAAGCAGGGCGAGTATTATTTCTACGGCACGAGCTTTGCGGGCCCGACGTGGGCCGGCTTGATCGCGCTCGTCGAACAAGCGCGAACGACCGCCAAGAAGAAGCCGCTCGCAAACGTTGCAAAAACGCTCTACGCGCTGCGCACGACGTCCGGGGTGTTCGGCGATATCTTGCAGGGTTGCAACGGCTATTATTGCGCCAAAGCCGGTTACGATAACGTGACCGGCCTCGGCGTCTTCGATGGCGCGAACCTCGAGAAAGCCCTGCTAGCGCAGCCCTGAACGCGCGCGCGGGGCGAGCGTCAGCGCGAGAGGATGTCGGCCGGCGCGGTGACGGTGCGCGCCGTGCCCGCGCCCGCGGCTTGGTAACCGCGTTCGCAGATCGCTACCAGTTGATCGAACGCGGCCCAGGCGAACGGCAGTTGCGCTCGCAGCCCATAGCCGAACCCGGCGAACGCGTCGACGTGCGTTCCGCCGTCCACCAAATATTGGTAATACAGGTCGGCCTTGCCGGCGCGCTTGACGGCGGCCAGATACGGCGCCGCGTTGTTGGCCGGCGTGATGAACGCGTCGGCGGTGCCCGCGATCGAGATCAGCGGCCGATCGATGTACCCCGTGTGCGCGAACGTGCGAATAGCAGTGCGCGCGTCGTGCGACGGGATGTACGCTGCGCGCGCGGCAGGCGTGCCGAGGCCGCCGGCGGCGCACGTGCCGGGCAGCCGCGCCCCGTCAGCGGCCGACGGCGTGCAACCGTCGGCTGTAACCGACGACGTCGCCGCCGGATCGATCAAGAGCGCGTAAGCGAAGAGCGTCAGGTCGGCGTAGAACGACGGTTGACCAGCGAAGTATTCGAACCACAGCGATGGGTGGGCGTCGGCGCTTTGCTTGCGGTCCGCGGGGAACCCGGCGGCTTCGATCGCCGCGGCCGCTTGCGGGTCGGCGAACCCGCTCGCCACGTAGGCGGGCATCGCGCGCAAGAACGCGGGCAGGTAATCGAGCAAACTATGCTGCGGGGACCAGTAGACGCCCGACCAATCGATACCGCCGTCGACGAGTTCGGGATGGCGTTCGAGCAACGACCGCACCTGCGCGCCGCCGTTGGAGAAACCGACCGCGTAGGTGTGGCTCGGCAAGTGGTGGTGCGCCACCAGGTACTGTTTCGCGGCCAACGTCAACGTCACGAAGTCGGCGTTCCAAGCCGCGATCGGTATGCTCGTGGGCGCGATCGCGCCGAGGCGAATCGCGAGCTTCTCCGATTCCAGCGAGAACAAGTCGAACGGGATCGGGTACACGCGGCCAGGTGAGTCGGTCCCGGCGATCTTCTCGAGGCCCGCGCTATAGGCGATTCCCTTATTGCTCGAGGCGTACGCATACCCGTGCATCAGCACGTAATCGCCCCAGATCGCGTCGCTCGCGAACTCGCTGCGGAAGGCCGGCGTTCCGGCCACGACGAGCCGGCCGTTCCAATTCTCAGGAACGCGGAGCACGAAGCGCTGGTTGGGAGCGTACGAACCGATCAGTTGCACGCCGGGGATCGGGTTCGGTGCCGGCGACGCGGTGCCGGGCACGATCGACGCCTGCACGTCGCCCACCGGATCGTATCCCGGCGTCGACGGCGGCAGCGGCAAGTGGCCCCAGCGCAGATCCGGGAAGCTCGTCCCCTCGTCGCCGTCCGCGCGCACGAAGCCGGGAATCGCGGCCGACGCCGCCGCTGAAATTGCGGCGCTGGTAACGGTCAGAAAACGCCGGCGCCGCACGCCCGGTTAAAGCTCAGCCCATGGGGCGTGGGGCGGGATCGTGAAGCCCGGTAACCGGTAGAGCGAGGCAGCCCCGTCGACGCGCATCGTCGTTCCCGAAACGAACGCGGCGCCGGGCGAGAGCAGGAAGTTGATCGCGGCGGCGGTCTCGCGTTCGGTGCCCATGCGCTGGGCCGGAATGTCGTTCTTGGCGACGTGCTGCAGCGAGTTTCGGACGGCTTCGGGGTAGGTTTCGAGGCCGCTCGAATCGATGACGCCCGGCGCGACCGAGTTGATGCGCACGCCGAAGGCCGCCCACTCGAGCGCGAGCGTCTTGGTCAAGTTGACGACGCCCGCGCGCGCCGCGCCGCTATGCGCCATATTCGGGTAACCGCGCCAATTCTCCATGACGACGTTGACGATCGCCCCGCCGTTCGCGTGCATCGATGCCTTGAACGCGGCTTGGCACATGAAGAACGTGCCGGTCAGATTCGTCTCGACGACGGCATGCCAGCCTTTCGGCGTGATTGCTTGCGCGGGGCTCATGAACTGGCCGCCCGCGTTGTTCACGAGCCCGTGCACCGGCCCGTGCTTTTCGACGACGCTCTCGAAGAAGGCGGCGACCTCGTCGGGCTGACGAATGTTACAGCTGCGCGCGTCGACCTTGCCACCGGCCGCCGCGATCTCGTCGCGCGCGGGTTCGAGGTGTTCGAGCGAGCGGGACGTGATCACGACCGTGGCGCCGAGCGCCGCAAGCTCTTTGGCGGTCGCGAGGCCGATGCCGGTCCCGCCCCCGCTGACGACGATCGTCTTGCCCTCGAACAAACCGTCGCGGAAAATCGAAGCCGTTTCCATCCGGCCTGCTTATGACGGGCGACGGCGACCGGCCTTCGCGCGCACGAATTCGTAGCCGTCCTCGATCGTGGCCGCAATGTGTTTCCAGTCGGGCCGCACGTCGAGCCGCACGCCGACCCAGCCGCGATGGCCGACGTACGCGGGCCGAAAGAACCGCTCCGGATCGAGCGCGATCAGCGCCTCCTGCGCGCCCGGCGGCGCGGCGCACCAGATCGCGAGCCGTCCGTCGCCGTGGTGGTTGTCGACGAAGTTGACGAACGTCGTTTTGTCACCGATGAAGAAGGTCGGTGAGCCGTGACTCGGGCGCTCGGTACAATCCGGCAATGCCAAGCAAATATTCCGCACGCGTTTAAGCGCTTCGGCTGCGGTCATGACGCGCGAAGCGTCGAGGCCTGGTCCTGCTGTCGAGCGTGGCCCTGAGCTCGACCGTGGTCCTGCGCTAGATCGCGTTGACGAAGGTGAAGCGCGGCTCGCGGACGCCTTGGAAAAAGTCGACCATGTCGTTGACCATCCGGGAGCAGCCCTCGGGGCTCAACCGATAGCGCGAACCGGTGTTCCGGTAGACGCCGGCAACCGGTGAAGCTGACACGCCGTCGAGAACGGGACGCTCGACGAACGTCGCCTCGAGCGTTCCGCCGGCCCGCAGTTCGACCACGGCCGATTGACCCGCGTAGCTCCATTGCACGGCATTTTCGTACCGAGATAAGGTTACACCCTCGCCGAACGTGGTCGTGAGGGTCGTTCCGAGCTCGGCCATCCAGCGCAGCGAATCCGAATCCAGCATGCGCCAAGCGTAGCGCGCCGGCCGCTCGGGCGCACTCGACACGAGTCCCGCGCGTTACGGCCACGTTTGGAAAATGGTCCGACGGGCGAAGCCGCACGAGGCGGTTCGCCCGATGGCAGTGGGTTCTAGCGGCTCAGGTGCTCCGCGATCGTGGCGCTCAGCAGCTCCGGGTTGGCTTCGGCCTGCTGGAAGGGCAGCGAAAGCTTGTCGCCGCCATCGAAGGACAGCTTGGCGGTCGTGCCGTCATCGGCGAGCGCGGCCACGGCCGTACCGTGGGCAGTAACCCACATTGCCGAATCCCAGGAAAGTTCGGTCGTGCGGACCGCTTCACCGAGGCGCGCGTGCACCTGGGCGTTGACCGCGTCGATCCATTGATCAAATGTCATCTCTATCTCCGTTTATTTATCCACGTGGCCATAGGCCTACGACAGCATACGCCTCTTTAACCACCACTGCAAGCCCTTCTTAGGAGCCGTTCGCGTCGTCGACATTGACAGTCGAAAGGGCCATGTGGTACAAAGTACCACATGAAAACCGCGATCCGGCGGCTAGGCAATTCACAGGGAGTTTCAATTCCTAAGAATGTCCTTGATGAAGCCGGCCTAGCGATTGACGCTCCGGTTGAAATGTTTGTCGAGGGCACGTCGATCGTTATTCGCAAGATCGCAGGCCACCCGCGCGACGGATGGGCCGACGATGCGGCGCTGGTAACCGACGGCACGCAAGACCGCGAGTGGCTCGAAGCGGATCTCGATTCGCTCTCGCGCGACGAACTCGAGTGGTAGCACGAAGGAGCGAAGTCTACTGGGTCGCTCTCGATCCAACGCTCGGCAACGAGATGCAGAAAACGCGTCCGTGTGTCGTCGTCTCTCCTGATGAGCTCAATTTGCGCTTGAAGCGAGTCATCGTGGCTCCGTTGACAAGCACAATCCGTCCGTATCGTTTTCGGGTCACGACGACGATCGCGGGCAAAGCATCCTCGGTCGTGCTTGACCAATTGCGGACGGTCGACCTGACGCGTCTCGGGCGGCGCATCGGAAAAGTTGACGCGCGGGCAATGGGAGCTATTTTGAACACGCTGCAAGCAATGTTTGCGCCATGATCGATCGACCGCATCGCGGTCAATTAGCAAAGCTGCGGAACGCGCCGGTCAGTCTTTGATGATCGAGCCCGTGTGGACGACCTCGAAGGCGCTGGCGGGGACGTCCTTGATCGTGTTGAGCGAATCGTCGTTCCAGCGGCCGTCGGTCGCGCCGGTGAAGAAGAAGTTGCTGCCGTTGTCGGCCAGGATCAGGCCGTAGCGCTTCATCGCGGTTAGGATGACCAGTGCCTCGCCGTGGTAGGGCGCGAGATCGAAGCTCGCTTTGAGCCGCAGCCGCAGGCCCATCGGCGGCGCGTAGGTGGCATCCGAGTTTCCCGCGTCGTGGGTGGCCGGATGGATGTGCCCGTGGGCCGTCCGGTCCAGGGTAAAGCGGATCGCGTGGTTGACGGCTCCGGCGGTCACTTCGTCGTAGCGGACCAGTCCCGCCAGGATCGGCAGCCCGGCGGCGTCGGCCGAGGTCCAGCCCTCCGGGCGCAGCTTGTTGGTGTCCAGCGGCCAGACCGCGCCGTTGCCGGCCGTCCAGCCCTTCGCCGTGTGCTCCGTGAGCCACGTCTCGTACAGGACGCAGGTCTTCGAGTTGACGATCAGCATATGGCGGTCGCTGCCCGCTTCGATGTGGGGCGCCGCCGGAATCGGGTAGGGCCCGGGGTTGCTTTCGGCCGGGTAGTCGACGAATTTGATCGGGACGTACGCCGAGCGCGCCAGGTCCACGACGTTATATGGAATTCCGTACGAGAGGTCGCTGCCGAAGTCGGGGTGCAGGTGGATGGAGCCGGCCGGATTCATCTCGGCCATGTACTGCGCCGAGTGTGGGTCGAGCGGATACTTGCTGATATCGGTATTCCACGGATTGTCGGCCGGGAACATCCGGCAGCCGCCGACCTGCGGATACGGAAACGCTTTCGCGGGCAGTGCCAGCATCGCGGAGTCGGCAATTCCACCGGAGAGCGCGGCGGGCGGCCCGTTCGCCGGAAGCGCCGCCGGCGCGCCGCCCGAGCAACCGCCGGCCAGCGCCAGCGCACCTAGCATCGCGAGCCGCCGGAAGGGTTGGGTGCCCGACAAATATCGCATGTTCGGGCATTTGGCCGAGCGCGGCGAAAGCCTCGTGACCTCGAACACACCGCGTTTTGCGTTTCAGGGTTCGCGCGCGACCCATAGGCCGCGAAGGCCGCCGGCGAGGGAGTGCCGCGCGAAGGCTCGCTCGGCGTGCCGCTAATGCAGGGTCGTTACGAAACTGCCCGCAGCGGTGTAGACCGCGATCGCGTTCCCGGCGCCGTCGGCGACGAACACGTGGTTGTGCGCGAGGTCGACGGCGATTCCGGTCGGCGAGAACCCCAACTGAGCGATCAAATTGGCGCCGGTGTTTTTCACCGGCGTAAAGACGCCGACGGTGTCGGTGTCGGAGTGCGCCACGTACAGCTTCTCATTGGAATCGAAGGCCATCGCGCCCACCGCGTGCGCCGCCCATGCGTAGCCGGGCGCGCTTTGCTGGGAGCTCGATGCGAGCTGCGTCTGCGTGTACGTGTAATACGCCGACACACCCGACGGCTGACCGACGTTGACGCCGCCATACGCGATGAAGTGTTTGCTCGCGGCGACGAAATACGGGTAGTTCAAACCGGGCTCGATGAATTGGTTCTCGAAGCTGCCGTCACAACGATAGATGTCGATCGCCCCCGTACCGTTTGCAGCGTGCGTGTTGAGCACGCCCGCGATGTAGACGTCGTCCAGCGCGTCGATGGCGATGCCGCGGCCTCCGTAACCGTTGAGGGTGCGGCTGGTGAGTTGCTGGAGGCTCGGGTTGTAGACGGTCACTTGCGCCGACGTGTAATTGTTGACGAACAGGTTGCCCGCCGAGTCGAAGGCAACTCCCGTCGGGTAGTCGAGACCCGCGGAGATGGTCGATGCGGTTTTTTGAACGAGATTGCTGCCGTAGACCGTGACGGTGTTCCCTAGAAAATTGGCGACATAAAGATCGCCGTTGGGAGCGATCGCCAAGCCTTGCGGATCTTGTAAGCTCGTTGACACGGCGCCGCGGGGACGGACCGCCGCGCGAAGCGGCGCGGGAAAGCCGGCGGCGCGAACCGCCGGTAACGCGGACCCTGGTGTGACGGCAGCTTCGGCCGGCGTAACGCAACAGAGGGCGATGAGCGCGCGAGCGGCAGCGGGGATGAAAAAGCGGTTCGACATGACACTCCTGGCGGAACGAGGGCGCGCCGGCAAAGTGCCGGGCGGCGGACGGTGACTTCGCGTGCCCGCCTCGCACGACTACGATAGCGCCGCCGAACCTGCCGAACCACGAAGAAACTCCCATTTTCGTGTTCCAGGGCCGGCCGCATCGGCGGCGAAAACGTGGGCTTCCGAGGAGGGCGTTTCTACGCACGTCGACGCGGCGAGCGGGCTGACGACGCTGGCGGACCTGGTTCGCCATTACCGATCGGTCGCGCGCCTTTCGCAGGAAGAGATGGCCGAACGGGCCGGCGTCAGCGCTCGAACGGTGAGCGATATCGAGTGCGGCGTCGCGCGCTCCCCGCGGGCCGTGACGCTTTCCCTGCTGGCCGAGGCCCTAGCGCTCGACGCGCCCGCGAAGCAGCGGCTGTACGCGTCGGTGCGGCGCGGCCCGGCTAATCCGGAGCCGCCGCGCGTCGCGCCGCTCAAACTTCCACCGGGGCCGGTGCGGCTGATCGGACGCGCGGACGACCTCCGCGCGGCGCGGGCGCGAATCCTCGAGGAGCCGGCCCGCCTGCTGAACGTCACGGGCGCCGCCGGCGTGGGCAAGACCGCCTTCGTCCTGGGCCTGGCCCGCGAACTCGCGGCGTCGTTCGAGCGCGTTCTCTACGTCGACCTCGCGGGGCTGCCCGACGCGAGCTTCGTGCACGCGAAGATCGCGATCGATGCCGGGTTCAAGGAGGCACCCGGCGTCGAACCCGCGGCCGGCCTCGCCGCGGCCCTCGCCGAACGGCCGACCCTGCTCATCCTCGATACCTTCGAGCACGTGCCGCTCGCCGCGGCTTCCGTAGAGGGACTGCTGGCGGAAGCGCCGTCTTTACGGATCGTAACGGCGAGCCGCGCCGCGTTCGCGGGCGCCCGGGGTCGCGCGTTTCGGGTAGAACCGCTAGCGGCCGCCGCCGCCGCCGAACTGCTGGCCGAGCGCGTGAAGGATGTGCGGCCCGACTTCGAGGTGACTGCCGCGAACGGCGACGGCGTAGCCGAACTCGTGGGCAAGCTCGAAGGGCTGCCCTTGGCGATCGAACTCGCCGCGCCACTGCTGCGCCTGATGCCCGCGGCGGCGCTCGCTGCCCGCTTGGCGCATCCGCTGCCGCTGCTCGAGTCGACCCGCAGCGGCCTGCCGCCGCGCCAGCGCACGATGCGCCGCGCGCTCGCATCGAGCTACGAGCTGCTCGGCGACGAGGAGCGCGCGCTCTTTCGCCGGCTCGCGGTTTTTGCCGGCCCGTTCGACGTCGCCGCGGCGGAGCGCGTTGCCGGCAGCGACGGCGACCCATCCGCGACGCTGCACAGGATCGCCGGGCTCGTCGACCACAACCTGCTGGGCGCGGCGGGCTCGGACGAAGACGTGGAACCGTCATTCGCGTTCTCGGGGCTCGTGCGCACGTATGCGCTCGAACTCCTGAGCGAGAGCGGTGACCTGGACGCCGCGTTCGCGCGGTTAGCGGACTTCGCCCTCGTCGTCGCGCGCACCGTCAGCTTCGGGGACCCGGGGTCGCAATCGCGCGACAACCTGGAGCGCGTGAGAGCGGCGCTTCCGAACATCGAAGCCGTATTCGACTGGGCGCTCGCGACGCAGCGCATCGAACTCGGCATGCGACTCGCTCACGCGCTGTGGGCTTTCTGGTGGGTGACGGGCTCGTTCGCGAGCGGACTCGCGCGCGTCGTGGCGCTAATCGCCGCGGCCCAAGGCGGCGCGCCGGTCGACGAGGCCGTGCTGGCCGATGCCTATATTCTGGCCGCGGGGCTCAGCGACGCGCGCGGCGAGATCGAAGAAGCCGATGCCTTGGCGCGGCAAGCGCTGCCGATCAAGCGGCGCTTGGGTGATCGGCTGAGCGAGGCGGCAATCCTGGCCGGTCAGGGCGTGCGCGCCAGCGAGCGCTGCGACTTCGCGCAGGCGCGCGCCCTCTTTGAAGCGAGCCTGGCCATCCGGCAGGCCTGCGAGCGACCGCTGCTGGTCGGACAATCGCTCACCGATCTCGGGCAGAGCGCGTTCCACGAAGGCGACCTCGCCGCGGCCGAGGCGTACCTCGAACGGGCGCTGGCCGCGTTTCGCGAGGCCCGTAGCGACCTCGGGACCGGGGTCGTCTTCGCGCTTTTCGGAGCGATCGCGGCGAACCGGCACGCGACCGACCGCGCTGAAACCTTTAGTAAGGAGGCGTTGCGCGTCGGAAACGAGGTCGGCCATGGCGCCACCGTGGCGGTGGCCACATTCAACCTCGGCCTCGTCGCTCTGCAGCGCGCCGACCCCGACGAGGCGGAGCGGTTACTGCGCGAGGCGCTCGAGGCTTTCGACGCTGGTGAGGCATCGGGCGACGTGCCGTACGTCGTGGAAGCCTTGGCGGAGGTCGCCGCCGCCAAGGGCGATCCGCGCGAGGCGGTGCGCCTGCTCGGTGCCGCGGCGGCCTTCCGGGAACGCGCGCGCAAGCGTCTGTTCCCGGTCTTTCGCGATTCCCGCGACGCCTTTCTCGCGGCGCTGCGTACGGCGCTCGGCGACGACGTCTACGAAGCCGACTGGCTGGTCGGCAGCGCGCTGCGCACCCTTCGACAAGCTTCAGGGTGACATCGCTGCAGTCACCGACTTGTCAGCCTGAGCTTGTCGAAGCTGTCAGCCTGAGCTTGTCGAAGCTGTCACCCTGAGCTTGTCGAAGGGCGGTCCGCACGCAGCAAGATCAGGGATTGGCGTTCGAGCGGAACCGTCGCGCCCGGTTCGTAGGTCGCGCCGCCCTCGCCGGCCAGCCCGCGCGGCGTGTCGACCACGGCCTGCCAGCGCGCGACGCCTTCGACGCCGGGTAGCGCGAAGTCGACCGGCTCGACGTGCGAGTTCAACAGTAATAAGAAACTGTCGTCATGGATCTCGTTCCCGCTCGCGTCGACGTCGCCGACGGTCGCGCCGTTGAGATAGAGCCCGAGCGCTTTGACCCAGCCCGCGCCCCACTCTTCTTCGGTCATCTCCTGGCCGTCGGCGCGCAACCAGAGGATGTCGACCGCGTTCTCGTGCCGGATGCTACGGTCCTGAAAGAACTTACGGCGGCGCAGGTTGGGATGCGCGCGTCGTAGCGCGATCAGGCCGCTCGTGAAATCGTATAGCGCGCGGCGCGCGTCGTCGAGTCCCCAGTCGTACCAGCTGATTTCGTTATCCTGACAGTACGCGTTGTTGTTCCCGGATTGCGTGCGCGAGATCTCGTCGCCGCCGCAAATCATCGGCACGCCTTGCGAGAGCAGCAAGGTCGCAAGTAAATTGCGTTTCTGCCGTTCGCGCAG
>Ga0116229_10006542_pt1 | contig 18708 bp, 15 predicted proteins | sample S1TSphgellanicum_3_FD_87313 | JGI IMG/M metagenome (GOLD analysis project Ga0116229, IMG submission 87313) | Host-associated microbial communities from peat moss isolated from Minnesota, USA - S1T2_Fc - Sphagnum magellanicum MG | ecosystem: Host-associated > Plants > Peat moss > Unclassified... | reverse complement strand
TTTTTTTATTTTTTTTTTTTTTTTTTTATTTTATATAAAAAAAAAAAATAAATATTTTTGTGTTTTTTTTTTTTTTTTTTTTTTTGGAGGGGGACCTAAAATAATTATTGTTTGAGCATAGCAAATTTCAAAAATATATTTCAAATGTTGTTTTTTTACCTAAATAAATGTTGGCTGTCCAAATTGATTTTCAAATGTTTTTCTCACCTTAGTAATTGTAGTAGTCAGAGCGAAAATTGATTTCAAAGTGTTATTTTCTTTCAAGAAACATCAAACAAGAAGGATATCAAATAAGGAAAGGGGAAGACCTCTTGAAAGGACACCTAGCTTCAACAAACTCTCACCTACTCCAACAACACATCTCAAAATAGAGACTACTTGCACACACGATAATTTGATTCATTGCCTCCATTCATCTTCTTGGCTATGAAGTTGATATGTTGTCTCTCTAGATTTTGTGTTTCCTCTAATGGGTTCTTCTAGAATCTCATGCCACACTTTTTGTTCGGGTTTTTAAATTTTGCACATCTTTTTACACTTTCACATTTGTTCTATAATCTTAGAAGTTGTTGCAGATCAAAGCTTATGGCTATGGCATTTTCATTTTGTTCTTCTCCATGCCAACAACAACATAAATGTTTTAGATGGGTTACATTTTATTTTGGACATGTTTTGAGGTGTAGGAAATGACTTGAGCTTTGAAGTGAATGGACATTGTTACTTGAGCTCCTTACTTGTTGGTCCACGATATTTACCCAAGGTAGTTGGTATTTGTGCAAATTGTTCATGAATCGCAAGGGGAGGAAAGGAAGTTGTTTGCATCGTTGCAAAAGGCAATTTGGAAAGACATTGAACAATGCTCTGGAGTGTTGTAATCTCATTTCGGCATAATACAAAATTTTGCAAACATTGGGATAGTAACATTGTGAGTTACATCTTTCATGCTTGTGCGATCATTCACGACATGATCATAGAAGATGATTAGGGCAACTTATTTTTAAAACCTTGTTTTGAAGAATGGAATCTTTATCCTCAATGAATGAAGTTTCAACTTTGTTGAATATAGAAATGGAATACAAGAGATAGAAAGTTTGGATAGATGTGTTGCATCGATGAATGACTCAATAAAATATCTTTAGGATTTCAAAGGAAATGCCCAATCATGTTTGATTTGTAATAAAATTGTTCTTATTTATTCAAATAATGAATTTATATGTGTAATGTGTTTTGGATTTTGTGTGCAATGGCTTTTAAATTTGATTGAATTTTGTTATTGTTGGTAGGGAAATTTTGTGTGCAATGGGTTTCAAATATTATGCAATTTTTAGGTTTCCAATATTCTCATAGTTGCACACAATGTTGAATTTTTTACTTGTGCGCCTTTTTTTTAATAATATTGGATTTTTTCTTGCACCCCTCCTTTATAGTGTGGATTTTTTGAATTTATGCACCTTTTTTTGAACACTTCCACATATCTTTAGGGTGAAAATCTTTACCCAATCCCTTATTCACATTAAAACTAGCTCATTCTCTTTGTTTTTTGTTGACAAAGGCAAAACTTTTTACCTTTAAACTAGTTTACACATTCCCTACCAAATTCCTTTATTGACATTGGAAGTGGCTTGTTTTTGTTTTTTGTTGACAAAGGAAAATAATCTTTACCCTTAAAGCAAATTTACCTATCCCTCACTCACATGGCTTGCTTCTTTGCTTTTGTTTATTTTTATAGAAGATTACCCAATCTTTAATTTGTATTGGAAATGGTTCGTTCTTTCTTTTTCTTTTTGAAGGTGAAACAACTTTACCTCTAATGCAATTTACCCAATCCCTAAAAATGTTGGTCAATTCTTTTTTAAAAAATAACATGTGGTCTAAGGTTTTGTTTTTTTCCAATTTCATGGAACCTTCAACAAGTAAAAGTTCTTTATTATTTTTAATATTTTGATAACCTTTGGATAGGATCATTTTTGGCTTTCTGAAACATAATGGATATCAAGTAGAATGGTATTTGTTTATAAAAAAGAGATAGTTATAGGGTCATTGATTTCTTTCACCCCAAAAATAAAATTCAAATATGTTTTCAAACAAATCACAAATGTTTTATTAAAATATTTATCTATTCCCATATAGTTGTCATTCAATTTACAACAACAAAAAAAAGGTCATGGAATAATGTTCTTGCACAATCAAATTCTAATAGGCATCATCTTTGGGCCAATATTGTGACTTCAAAGTTCTAACTCTAGTATCACATATTCCTCTTCGGACATACTTTGTTCTACAATCATATTTGTCCAAATGCACTTAAGTGTTCATCACTTCCATATGATGTTCTAAAAGTCCATGCAACCCTTACACCAACAAACAACATTAGAATTATTAGAATGCATCAAAACATATATAAAAATTAGATTTAATGAAAACATATGTAAACTCGGTCAAAAACCTCTAAAACTAACATTGAAGACAAAATACAAATGCCCAAATCAAAAGAAAACAAAAAGATGGGTCCAAAACATATTCATAAAAAAAAAAGATATTGATATTTTGCATTAAAAAAATTTATTTTGAATCTTCTTCAAACAAACCTTTTTCTTCAATTAACTTCTTGTGTTTTTCAATTTACACTTTTTAGAAACTAAGAAATCAAATATATTTGTAAGTTTAACACCAACACAAGCATTGCTAGGCTATTTTTTGATAATCAAAATCAAGTGATCCAAAATTTCAATTCCAAGCCTGGACAATTAGAGATTAGTGAACATAATAGAAATACTAAAAAAATAAATTAATTTCCATTTGTGAGCCCACAATTCCAAGTATTTTGTGACTTGAAAAATATACATGTGAGAATTGTGTTTCACATTTTGCTCCCCATAACAAAATATTTTCAATTTCAATCAATCTCACATTTAACCATCAATATAATTACATTCATTCTTAAGGATTGAAATGATGGCATCATCACTAAAAACAATTTGCCCAAAAAATGTATGATCAATTTCATCGAAGGTTGCCTCCATTGATGTTATCACAAGATTCGAATAGAAATATACCTATAATAAAAATGGATACACTAGTTTAGTATCATATTTTGCAACAATTTAAATTGGAACAAAATTATCCACAAAATCACATATAATGTTTTTGAACCATATGTCAAACATGATAGCCAACATGTTGAAAAATATTTACCCTTAAAGCATATTACTTAATCCCTAATTCACATTGGAAATGGCTTGTTCTCTTTACAAAGGCAAAAATCTTTACCCCTAATGTGGATTACCTGGTCTTTAGTTAGTTCACAATTGCAAATGGCTCACTTAGTCTCTTTGGTTTTGTTGACAAATGTGAAATTTTTTTATCCCTAAAGTTGAGTCTCTAGTTCACATGGGAAGCAACTCTTTTCATTACTTTGGTTGACAAAGGCAAAAAAAAAAAAAAAAAAACTCTAAACCCTAAACAAAAAAAAAAAAAACCAAAACACCATCCATAAAAAAAAAAAAAAAAAAAATAAACCCAAAAACAAAAAAAAAAACAAAAAAAAAAAAAAAAAACTCTAAACCCTAAACCTAGAAAGCAAATCCCTAAGTCGCATTCATTGACAAATGAAAAAAAACTCTAAACCCTAAACCTTGAAAGCAAATACCTAATTCGCGTTCATTGACAAACAAAAAAAACAATCTTTACCCCTACCACATGGGAAGATCAAAACACCCAAGAAGTCATACCCTAAACCCTAACATCCAATTCAAAACAATTAAATTGTTGGCCAAGAATTTGACTAGTTAGTAGACCAAGGAATTGTACAAGGGGAGCTGAAGCTTAGAAAGAATAGATTTTGTTATGACAATTTGTGCAAAGTTGCAACAATTATAGCTAAGTAAGTAGTCCCCCCCCCCCACAAACGGTTTTCTCATTTTGGTTTCATTTTTGCGGTTCATTTGTTTGGTGTCTTTGACATTGAAAGAGAGTGAAAGAAAATTCTATTGAGACAAAGTAATGTGGGTTTGGTTGGTTTAGGGTTTAGTCCGAGGAGGATTTGCTATGTCCCACTATGGATATGGTTAGTCTAACTCGAGGAGATAATTCCTTTTGAAACCATTTGTACCAATCCATTGGTATGAACCCATGGGCGGCAACAACAACAACAAAACGGGTGTGTTGTTGCCAATGTAGCCTTGCCATTTACATGAAAAAGCATCATCTTAAGGCAAAAAGAAGAAGAAATTATGAAAACTCAAATGATTTATTTCACCATGCAAAAAATATTACCTAATCTTCAAAAAAAAAGTTCCTCTTCAAAAAGAAATCCTTCAAAATCCTTCAAAATATTATAAACTCTATTATAACTAATCCCTAGTTTCAACACAAGGGCAAAGGTTTAGGGTTTAGGGTTTATATCATCACCTTTCAAAAAATCCTCATATCAAAATAGAGCTATTATTTATTTATTTATTTATTACCTAGGGGGGGCCCAAAATCCCTTAAGCTACTACTATATATACTCTATGATGAATCTAAAAAAACACAATAAATCCTTAAGAGCCTTGGTAGGCAAGGCCAACAAACAAATACACCACCAAAGACCAAGAAGACCCATTTGTGGCCCTCTTTGGTTTGGTGTGCACTTGTCTTTTGTTTTACCTTCTAGTGAGCCCCGTAGTGACTCCATAGTTAGTTGGGCGGGTACCCGCCTTCGATGGCGGGTAACAACCATCAATTCCCCATTGTTGCTAGTAGTAGTAGTAGGAATCGAACTTGAACCGGGTCCGATTTCCAGCACCGGGGGGAATCGACTTTATTTTTTTAAAGAACCGGACTCGGAATCAAGTTCCCGAGGACCCTATTTTATATGTGGAACCGGCACCAAGTTTCGTACTCTTGGAAAAATAGTGACTACAATTAGGGCTAACCGGAGGTTAATAGGTAGTTAACCGTCGGTTCCAACGATCCAAATTAGTAATCAAAAGCAATCTTGTAAAGTAAAATTAGGGTATGTTTTAGAAATGCATGATTCATTGAATGCAATAAAAAATCCAAGTGCTAAACCATGTATGCCTTGCTATGTTGATGAAACATGGACATTACTAAACATCAAGGCAAAGTTGTTGAGACCTATGGCCCCTTTTCAAAATGGGTTGGAGTCAATTCACTACTAGATCATGTTAGTTTAGATGTTAAGTGGTAAATGCTATAAAGACTTATCATGTCAACATGCCATTAAAAACATCCCGATTTCGCGAAATCCAAACCTTGGGGAAACTATTACATGGACCTAAAGACTAATTGAAAAATTACATCTTTGAAACAAATGACATATCCTTAGGTGAAGAGCAAATATTGTCTAATTGCCAAGTTGATCTTCCTATTTACAAAACTAATAATACCTACCCATTGTTTACGGGTTTAGGGTTTAGAGATGTTCATAGTTCATAGAAAGTTTTAATTGAAACCTTGTTGCGAGGAATGGATTTCAAGCTACTTCTTGTGTTGTTCAATCAAGGCAATGAACTTCAATAGTAAACCTCTTTAAGTTGGGTTGTAATTGAATGATCTAATTCAATCAATGCAATAATTCAAACCATAGGTGTTAGTTACATTATTATTTGGCTTTCCAAATCCAACAAGATCATATGAGATTACATTTAAAAACCCATAAAAGCCATGGTTTCATGAGGTTTTAAGAAAAAAACCAATTTGTACAAATGAATCTAAACCTTGACAAATATTGAATTTAAATACCTAGTAAAAAATGGAGTAATTTTTTTTTTGTTAGTACTTTAATTTTTTAATTGGTGAACAACATAAACACAATACATAGATAACTTAATGGACCTTCAATTTCTGTTATATTATGTTCATTTGTTCTGGCCCATATGAAGCAAGTACAAAAAATCCTTGTGGTAAAGTGTTTCTTGTCAGATTCCATTTTGGATAACTTAAAACAAATGGCCAGCAGCAGCATGTTCTTCAACAATTGAACTGACAAAATGGGGTTTGCTTCATGAGACTTTTACTCTGATTTGTGAACCTCCCAATCATGAATCCTTTCTTACTTGTGCAAAATATGTTTTCACATTAAATTTATGCTAAAAATTTACCTCTTAATCTAAAAAAAAAATTCTACTAAGGACAATGATGATTTATTTTTTTTTTAAAAGAAAAAAAAGGAATCAATACCATCAAACTTATGAGTAGACCAAGAAAGCATGGGCAATTGATAACCCCGACCAAAAAACATTTTTTAAAAATTGCACTAAGTGCACCAACCGGTTACCAAAAAACCTTTCAAAAGCCACACCACGGTCCCCACTTGTTGAAGTGTGTCCAATAATAAGCCTTGTCCCAAAATACATTCATTCTCCTCAAAGCCCATCATTGAAACATTGAAACCTTTGCACCCAACCTTTACCATTTGAACCATAACTTGTCAAGTGTGGTGTCTTTTGTTACCCATTGTACAAAATTGTACTTGATCCACACATGCACAAGTTTTTTAAGGCTAGTGTAGAAACATTCATATTTTGCATCTAGATACTTTGAAATGTCTACTAAAATCCTAGATATGTACCATGAGATCCTCTAACCAAACCCAAATATATATTTTAATAACACATCCAAACACATTTTTTTAAGTGTACCAAAAAGGACTATCATATTGTGCCTTTGCATCATTGTCTCATTCAAAGGACACAAACAAGATCTCCAAATGGGACCCCTTAACATCTTGTAGACCCCATGTACCAAATTCCAATGCCTACATCCATGACATTACACATACATATTAGGCGTATATCATTTCATATTACTTCAACCCCTTGGGAAGAACATTTGCTTTGTCCCTACTACTCCAATAGGATAAGAGGACTCATCCATTTATAGTTATACTCACATATGGATTTGTTGGGAGGTGATAAAGGGATCATGTAAAACACAACCCAAAATGACATACATTTGTTATATTGGTGGATTTCAATGTTCATAGTTGTGCAAATGTACAAAAATTCACGCAATTATTTTTCTTTAGCTATTCACTTAGTTAGATTTGTAGTAAGGTAGATGTGTCCTATATGCAATGCTTGATCCACATGCTCACATTGAAAGGAATTTTTGAATGCGTTTCTACAGAGAAAAATCATGAATTTGAAAGAGAGTTAAGTCTTTTCATCATCTTGTGAAAGGAGGCCACCCAAGAAGTGGTACACTTTGTCATGCTTGCTCCTACCATCTTGGCAACAATAATACAATATTCCCCAAATGTGCTTTGAAAAATTGCAACCACCAATACCTTGGGGCATTTTGATTGTTGTTGTTCATTTTGTGGCAAACTTTAAAATATTTCAAGGTGGAAAATCTCAATTAGAAAAATTAAAAATTCTTGCATTCTACATAAGTGGGAAGGAGACTTGTGACATGACATTAGGGGATAAGTGCTGGGGACTTCCAAAAAAAAAAATGCAACATTGGGTTCCAAGTTACATGGAAGATTGTGAAGAGATGACCCCCCTCAGGGTAGGTAGTTGGTCTTTCCCAATCACCCCCTTCTTAGAGTGGGTCAGAAGACCATGCAACTGACTGAGAGCGTGTTTTTTGAAGTACAATAATTAAGTTAACACTAACGAAGTAGACTCTTGAGAAGCATTTTAAAACTTTCATTACCAACATGGTCTTGGTATTGGGTACTTTTGAAAAACCTAATTACTAATATCCATGTTCATGTTGTGGGGGAGTCTTGTAAGTGCTAAGATTTCATTCATTGATAAGTAGTGTAGTAGTAATGTTGATGGGTATTTGCTTACCAACATACTCGTGCATTACATTCGTTGGCAATTCAAGTGTGAATCTACATTTGTTCATCATTTTGTTAAGTGAAATGAATAATTGCAACTTACATAATCTATTTTGCACATTTGTTCATTTCACTTACCAACTTTTTAACTTTCCCATTTTGAAGAGAATTTTTTTCAATTATATACATACATATACATACACTCATGTAAATTTTGTCTACTCATCATGCACTGAATGAATTGCCTGTAGCACTCATGACATATTACAGAGTTGGCCATGACCAGAGAGAGATTAGAGAGATTCCATGGAGACCAGCAGCCACCCCCCACCCCATTTGATCTACTGACAAACACTTCTCAGACACCATGTGAATCAATGAGAGATTTTTTGGGGGGGGGATTCCTCAGTGCCACCCACAAAGTACCTCATCCAGAGAGCATGAGCCCCCCACAGTCTTCGTGGGCCAGTTTGCAGAGAGTCGTAGTATAAGTACTTGTTCTCAAGAGTGACTTTTTTCTTGCAGGTTCTGTCTCTGACTAGCTACTCTCTTCAAGAATTGTTCCCAAAAGTAGCATCTGTCTCAAGCACCAGCAGCAGCAACAACAACAACAACATCCTTGTGATGCAAATCAATCCCCACTTCCTCCACCATCTCTCCTCACCATCTCCAACAATCCAACTAATTAGGTACTTTCAATGGAGGATTCAGACTTCACACACCATGTTTCTTGGTTGCATGTGAATTTCCTACTGAAAACCAGTGATAATCTGAAAATGTTCTTGTTGCATGTGAATTTCCTACTGAAAACAGTGATAATCTGAAAATGTTCTTGCATGTTTCTGTTCACGTCCAGTACCAAAGCTGGGAACTGAAACAAACTATTCAGCCCAGTACTGCAGCAGATGAACTTCCCCTTGGACTTGGACTTCTTCGAAGCTGGAACTGCAACAACTGTTCAGCACAGTACTGCAAGTATATACTTCCTTAGACTTGTTCTTCCTTACTCCTTTTTACCCCTTTTTCTCTCAAGAGTCAAGGCTGCCACTGGTATGAAACTTTTTTACACATACCCAATACCAAGACACAGCTAGTACGTACGTTGCAAAGTCAATACCAGAGAAGAGCACAGGTATTTTTGCTTTCTTATGAAAAACTTCAAAAACATATCCGATATCATGACCAAGCTAGTAGTATGCTCTCAAAAGTCAATTACCAGACCAACACTAGTTTGTATGTTTCTTACAATTCAGTTGCAAGCAAAAAGTACCCAATACCACCAGGACCAAGAGTTCGTTCAAAAGTGGATACCCAGAGACCAACAACACTGGAAATTTTTCTTATGGAAATTTTCAAAAGCATAGCATCCCTATACCAGGACCAGGCTAGTATGTTCAAAAGTTTATATGGGAGACCAACACTGTTGAAAAAAATCAACACAGTTATTATGATACCAGACCAACAACACTGACCAACAATTGAACATGTGTTCCTTGTTCCTAGAAAGACAAGAAAGGAGGAGACCAGCTTCTTTTCACCTAGCTAACAGAAACTATTCACCCTGCGCAGAGTTTTTCTTAAACTATTTGCCACAAATGAGAGTCTTTTAGAGACCTGTCTACTACAACGCCCACCTTGTAAGTACCGAAAAAGGTCATGAACCTTCTTCCCTCTCAAACTTGATAGGGTTTCAAAGCCCAGCCCAGCTATCTCCTTGTACTGATAAAAAAGGGCCATGAGCTGCACAAAATCTTACAACTTGGGTTAAAAAGCACATGAAAATCACACATTTTCCAAGCTCAAAACACCTAGACCAGTTTCTACAATTTAAGCCAGATTCACAAGATTATAATACTACTTCGCTTTCATTCACACAAAATTAAAACAGGCCATAGCACACAGGGTACTTAACTGGAATTCATAAGGAATTTTTTAATTAAAAACATTACTGGAAAGAGCAAGATCTTCACCCAAATAAGCATATTTCATCATAAGCACATTCTTCATAAAATCATCAAACTTGCCAAGGCCAAAAAATTTACTCTTTCTAAAATCTCTTTCTATCATGTACCCAGGATTAAAAAAGGGCAGTGTTTTTCTATCTATTCTGCCAAAACGATTTACAGATGATTGATTTTCCTTCAGTTTGAGTCTTAACATCTACACCCCTTGCATCTATATATATAATTAAGTGCTGAGTTCTACAGTATAGGTGATTGAGTTGAGGTCATGACAGTTGAGCAAATTCCCCATAGTTCTAACAGTTAAATCATCAAGCTGTGGGTAAAGTTTAAAACAACATACCATAAGTCCTTGCTCCTGTGACAGCATTGAGATGTGAAACACTCTGGTCTTCCCTATTCATAATGGAATGTCTGGAGTTGGATGTGTTTACTATGATTGTTGACACAGTGAAATCAGATGTCTAGTAAAGGTCATATCCCTTCATCTAAGCTGTGCTGGGTTATTTTTGTACATCTACTTTTACGGCTTTGGAGGAGAGACCAGCAGCAGCCATCTACAGGTCCTTCTTCCCTTGAGATGTTGAGTGACAGACTGGTGCACTCTAGCTAGGTTTGACAACTCTCGATTTGCAGAAAGAGATACAGAAGGAGATGTTGAATTTCTACAACTTCGAGGACATTAGTCCTGTGGATATTGGCTGTGGTGATGTATGCTTTTGTCAAACTCCTCATATCACTAACTACAATGTGTGAGAAAGCCTCCTGCCTACACTGGGATTTTTATGTACAGAGAATTGAAGATCTATGGCTCGGTGTCAGCTGTGGAAAAAGGCACTGGATCATCATGAAGCAGGACCTGGTCTCAGAGGCACTATGTAATTGTTGCCAGTGTGGCCACCCTCTCCTGGACAATGTCCTTTATGGCTTCAAACTCTTCATTTGCCAGGTTCATCATAACTTGTAAGACTCTTGCAAAAAGTTCATTCTTTTGTTCAGATGAGGATTGCATCATCATGCTCAGGTACTGATGAATTTCATGAGGGCACAATCCCTGAAACAAAAAAGGAAGTAAGTGTGCATGGGAAGCCTCCATTACTGCAAGGCTCTCAGCTACCAATTCTCTTTGCTGCTTGCTCCCTATCCCAGCTCCTTGCAGCATTGGCAGCAGTTCCCTCTCTTCTTCATGGTAATGCTCCACACTGTATGCCTACACATTTGGAATCACCACATACAAAGATATTATGTAAGATGCTCAATCACAGTTGTTCTTATTAACAAGAAGCAATCCATCAACTTCACAAATCCAAATGCCTTCTACTCCATAGCAGATCCGTTTGGCGGCAACTAGTCATTTCAGTTTGGGAGCTACTCCAATGTGTTGTCTGTTTAGTAAGGGAATCTGGTGGTGAATGCCATCTGAGGAAGCTACAAAGAAAATTCTTGTGACACCTGGAGGGTGTGCAGCCGGAGGGCAAGAGCAAGGAGTGCTTCAAGGTGATCAGAGCTGCCTTGCTCCATGACCATCACCCCCTTCATGTCGGCATGAATACCATTCATCACTGGTAAATCCCGAGCATGGTCTCCAAGTACTGCCTCACTCACACCTGCAACGAACAGGCATGCAGAAGTAAATCAATCCCATCCAAGCCAAATTGCTATTCATCAATAAACCACCAACAATAAGAAAAAACACATGCATTAGGTTGAAGAAAGGATCAAAGTTGCAAGGGGAGTAGGAGTTTGCAGAGACACACATGGTCACAGAGTGTTCGTTCGTTACCTTCAGCAGCCACTTCAAGAGAAGGAAAGAGAACCCTCTCCTCCATTTGAGCATGCTCCTGCATCAGTTCCAGAAGGCAACCATAGCCTTTCCAGAGAGACTGCATCTGTGTACTGACTCGTCTCTTCAAATCTCCCTCTCTTATCCCAGCCTTGGCCAATGCTAGCACATCTGCCAGTTGCACAAGCCTGTCCAGCTGCCGGAGGATGCTGCGGTGCTGCAGCACTGTCATAACTGTGATTGGTGATGGTGCCCTTTCCAGCAAGGTTTTGCCCACAGCCTGCTTCAGCAACTCCAAATCAACTTTCACAGGCTTGTAGCTTGAAAAGAAATGCATGGCTTTGCTGTAGGTGAGCAGATGCGAGTGTTTGGAACTGATTTCAAGCCCACGGAAATATGTGGCAACCTCAATTAGGAGGAGAATGGGAATAAGATAGATATCTACAAGGGTGAATTGAGGACCAAAGAAAAATTGGCCCAACTTGTTCCCATGCTCCCAAATACCACTATCCAGCTTTGCAAACGCAGCTTCCAGCTTTGGTTCTAATTCTTGCTGAACAAAAGGATCTCCATCATACAATAGCTGTCCAATGAGAGGAGTGAAGGTATCCTTGATATAGATCACCCAATGATCCACCTTCTTCTTGGCATGGGTAGGCACCAATGTTGGATCATTGAAGGTGTCTTCAATGTACTCCAACATGCTATCAGTTGATCCATTGAGCTTGTGAGTACCATGTTGCAAAACAGGGAGCTTCCCATTGGGACAGATGCCACCCTCTAGATTGCAGCTGATCAGATCACTAGGTGTAAGCCAAGTTGGGTCAACACAAACACCCTGGATTCATTCAGAGTGTAATATATAAGCATAGATTTTAATGCTACATCCTTGTATCTGGCAAGGTTTTATCACAAGATCACTATCATCAGACTTGCACAGACAAATCAAATGCATTCACCCAATGGGTCATAAGCTGGTAACTGTACATAGTGAGAGTTTGTACAACATGGGGCCCACGGACATCTAAGATTTATGGACATCCTCACAAATTATTCTTGAACTTGTGGTACAGCACAGTGTGGAAGGGTTTAGGGTGCAATGATTACCTTATGCTGCAAAGCAATCCGCACCCGCAGTGTGAAGGGACACAAAATGTCTCCAATAAGCTGCACCCTTCCTCCCTTGGTGGCTCCATCTTTGCGTGGTGGAGATATGCAAGCTGGAACTACAGCAGCAGAAGCCCTTGGATTTAAAGGCTCGTCCTTATATCTTTTTCCACTGCTGAATAGCTTGCAAAAACAAACTCCCATTCTGTTACAAGTGCTCCACCACCCACCCTGTCTTGCACCACCGACCCTCTTTATACTCTTTGCTTTTGCAGCTTCTTCAAATCTGCACATCAGGACATATAAAGGAGACAATCGAACCCCTTAGTCTAATTGTAGAGTTCTGAAGATTTGAAGGGAGGATAAGCTTAGGAGGATGGCTAGGAATGAATTCTGATTGTCTTAAGACGACACCAATTTTACTGGGCAAAGCAGCGAGCGTTATTACCCCGGCAATCACCAGCTTGAATCCTGTGTCACGATTTACGATGCTGAGAAACCTCAGCTTTGGCCACTGCACATCAAGCACGAATAATGAACTTAGAGAGAGACAAACGCAATGGAGGAACAAATCACGAAGACAGCGTAGCGTAGCGCACTACACAGATTCTTTCTTTTTTTCTTTTTTCGTTTTGTTCTACCCTTTACTGCGTGAGATTGCGATTAAGCCCCCGACAGGCAAAGACAAACTTATCAGAAAGAAACAATGACGAGGCAAAAGTGAGCACACGATGCAAATGAAATAGAAACGGAAGCTTCTACTTTAAACGCTCAAGAAGGTCATTGCAAAAGACAAAGATCCAAAACGCATTGGACAACAGACAACGTCCTTGTGGAAATGAAAGATGAATGTATCTCCCAATCTACGAAAGCAAGAAGCAGTTGCACAGCTTCACTCTTGCACCAAAAACATATACTCCCTGCTACAATAGGCCTGTGTTTTTCGCAATTGTGTCGTCGCTGTGGGTTTTCCAGGTCTCCGAACGACAGTGTCGACCGCCGAGCAACCAAGACGACGAAACCACCACCACCAGAGAGATTACTCTCTCTCTCTCTCTCTCTCTCTCTCTCGGCGTCACAATTTCGACCAGCCTACAATCTTTGAAAAAGTAATTCACTACCGCGCAGCAGATCGATGGACGCAAAATTCACCGCATATCAAAGTTGTACTACGTATGCGAACGAAGCAACAAAACAAAAAGAGGAAAGATCGTAGTAATCAGCTCGAAAAGCGTCCCCTAGAAAACACAGCAAGATTAGCCTCTATCAGACGCACAGTTACAAGAACAAACGACTCTAAAAGAGCAACATGAAAAATACAAGAAGCCAGAGACATGGAAATTCAAACGAGTCTAAGACTAGAATTATTGTAGAGAAAAACAGAGCAGGAAAAGAATGACGATCGGATCGTACAGACTGATTTCGTGGATCATCTTTGTAGGAGGAATAGGCACTTACTTGCACTCGCTCTCTCTCTATCTCTCTTTCTCTCTCTCTCTCTTTCTCAATCGTCAATTTCGTCGTTGAAACCTATACTATACTACACCACCACCACCACACGAATCAATGCGTACAGTCTTGTTTTCCGCAGACGATGAAAACAATTGCCAAACGGCTTGTTGCCGTGCCGCGATCAACAAGGTGCCTACCTCGGGACAGCAGCGAGCATCGTCAAGCGCCCTGCTCGGAACAGCCGCAAAAGAGCAACAAAACGACGTTGCAACAGTTTCCGTTCACGAGAACAAGAGAAAGGCAAAACCCAGCACCCTTTTTTTTTTATTGTTTTATTTTTCTCATCTTACACGTTTTTTTTTTCTTCCCGGCCTTCTCGTCCTTTTACATTTATTTTTTTGGCGACAGTTTTTTTTTTAATCATGTTTTTTTGGCTCCACCCCTGACCCCAATTTTTTCTGGGAACCTCATGCCTCTCCCCCCCCCCACCCCTCCAACCTACCTACCACCCTTCCTCCTACCAACCCACCTACCTCCCTCATGCCATTGACCTCCTTCTCCACTCACCTCCATCTCTAGACCTCCAAAACCAGGGAGAGTTTCAGCAGCTCTAAGCTTCGATTTAGGGTTTAGGCATTTTCCACTCACCTCCATTGATAGAGCTCAAGAACCAAGGAGAGCTTCAGTAGCTCTGAGCTTCGATCAGGGTTCCAATGCTTTCCACTCACCTCCATTGCTAGAGCTTAAAAACTAGGGAGAGCTTCGATTTGGGTTCGAATGCTTTCCACTCACTAGCTTGGGGAGTGTGGAGAGGCAAGGAGCTTTAGGAGTGTGATGGCAAGAGGAACTCAAAGGTGTTAGAAGTGGGAGGTCTAGGTATTAGGCTTCTTTCTTTTTTTCTTTTTTTTTCATTCGTCTTCTAATCTTCAACTACCATATTCTAGAACAACCGCCAAAAGATTACGATGAGTAGCTTTGCTACTCAAAACTGCTTGTCATCATCATGTGGCAAGTGTGAAGGAGGACAACAAGCCCATCTTATCGTCCTCTTCATGTTTTGGAGCAAGCGCCCAAAGATAACAATGAACAACGCAATTGTTCATCATCATCTTCATGATCTAGAGCAAGCGCTGAAAGATGAAAATGCAGTTGTTCATCGTTGTGTTGTTTTTTGCAAGTGTGAAAGAGGATGAACTTGTTGTCCTCTTCATGTTCTAGAACAAGTGCCCAAAGATGATGATGAACAACATATTAATGTTACATTTTCACATTTTCTTATTTGTATGCTTGATGAAATTATCAAAAAAATGATTTTAATTTTGCACTCAAACCAAAAAACTTTTCTTTACCCCCAAAAATTAAAAGTTCAAACCTAGAAAGAAAGCAATACCCTCACAAAGGTATTCTGTAAACACCATGGATTGAATTATTTTGGTCCAGGCTATTGGAGGGGTATTGCTTATGCCCATAATTATTCAATGCACATGCAATACCCCTATCAAGGTATATTAGATATCCTTTGGCTCCATAACACATCTAAAGAATCTTGGAAGGGTATTGCATAGCCCTAACAAAACTTAAGGAAAGCAATACCTTTATGAGGGTATTCTATAAACACCAAGGATTGAATTATTTTGGTCCATATTATTGGAGGGGTATTATTTGTGCTCAAAATTATTCAATGCACATGCACATGCAAGAAATACCCCTATTATAGTATATTAGAAATATTTTGGCCTCCATCACATACTTATTGAAACATGGAAAGGTATTGCATCGCCATACCAAAACGTAGAAGGAAAGCAATACCTTGTTTGGGGTAATTTGCAAACACCATGGGCTCAATTATTTTGGTCCAGGCTATTGGAGGAGTATTGTTTGTGCCCATAATTATTTAATGCACATGCAATACCCCTATTATGGTATATTAAAAAATCTTTTAACCTCCATCACATATCTATTGAAATTTAAAAAGGTATTGCATAGCCATGCTAAAACCTATTAAAAAAAAAAACCTTTCTTGGGGTAATCTGCAAACACCATGGACTTAATTATTTTGGTTTGGGTTATCATAGGGGTATTGTTCATGTTTAGATTTACTCAATTCACATGCACTACATTTCTTAGGGTATCCCATAAAACATTTGGGCTACATAACATATCTTTTGGAATTTGGAAGGGTATCGCATAACCCTAGCAAGACCTAGAAGGTAAGCAATACCTGCATCATTTTGTGATAATATTGTAAACCATGAAATAAAATAATGTTTTAAAAATATTTATTCCATGCTCACTATATGATGTTAGACAAATTGATTCAAATAAATGAAAGTATTGCAAAGTTCTTCACATTGATGTTAATAGGTCCACTTGAACAAAGTTATAGAGTTTAAATGCAATACCTACATCATCTTGGGATATTTGTATTCACTTGAAACTTGGAGGGGTATTGCATAGCCCTAACAAAACTTAGAAGCAATACAATACCTACACCATATTGTGACAATATCTTAAACCATGGTGTAAATGAAAGTATTGTCAAGTTAATCACGTTGATGGTAAAAGGTAATGAAACTATCACTAAAATGAAGGTATTGCAATTACACATCAAAATTTTGTTGAAATAAACCTTATACCATCAATGTGGCCAATATTGTAACACCTTCATGTACATATACCAATGATTTCGCATTGGTCCATTTATGAGTTTGAAAATGTCTTTCCACTATATTTAATGTTTATTTAAAATCTCTAATATAATTTCTTTATTGAGATATTATATATCTAAGAATGCAAGATTTTCAGTAAATCCACACAATTTAATTAAATATATCATTATTTCATATATTGTAAACTAAATTTTACATACAATTCAAAAATTACACTAACCATATGTACATAATATTAGGTACCTCTATTTTGAAAATCAATTAAAACCCTTATTCCTAAACCCTAAACCTTGATTGAAGGAGGTTAAGGTTTTTGCTGATTTTTTTTTAATTCTAAAAGAAAAAAATAATTGGGTCATTATTGAAATCAAATATTCAAACAAAAATTAAATGAATCACAAACACAAGTTACACATAATTAGTATTCAATTACATGTTTTAATAAAATATGCAATGTTAATAATTTATTTTTGAAAAACTTTAATTTTCTTTGAAAACAAAAAACACCATAAACAAATTACATTATACATAACAATGGGTTTATATATATTATAATTATATTTAATATAAAATTTTAATAAATATTTATCTTATTTTAAATAAATATTAAGACATTATATGGATTAAAATGAATAAACATTACAATTTAATGTAACAAGTAGATTACTAGCCTATTACTTATGCTAGGCTAGGTTGTTTACCTTCATTAATGTCAACATTTTAATCAATTAAACAACCTTGGCTATGAACTTTTGTTGCAGTTTGCAATTTATCATGTGTCTATGCCTACATCCACAGCTCAAAAAAATGTTCATTTTAATAAATATCCAATGTGCATGTCTAAAGTCCGGAAGCTCCCATAAACTAAAAGTCCACGCAAAAATCAAAAGGTGTGGGCAAGGCGAAAGCCAAAGGTCTCAAGAATGGGTAGCAAGAATCCACTCAAAAGTTGAAGGTCCCAAAATTGGGGGCAAGAATTCACACGGGAGCCAAAAGTCCTATGAGTGTAAAAGGGAGTCCATGCAAAAATTTAAAGGTGCATGCAAACCAAGAATCCATGCAAGAATAAAGAGGTGTGCATAAGATGAGAGTCAATGGTCCTAGGAGTGGGGGCGAAAGTCCACACTCGAATTGAAGGTCCTAGGAATGTAGGTGGGAGTCCGCCTGAAAATCAAAAAGTGTGCGAAAATTGGGAGTCAAGGGTCCCGAGAATGGAGACGAGAATCTACGTAGGAGTCGAAGGTCTTGAGAGTGCATGCAAGAATTCGCACAAAAGTCATAAGGCGTGCATGAGCTAAGAGTCTACATGAAAGTCCTAAAGCATGCACAAGGTGGGAGTCAAAAGTCTCGAAAGTGGGGGGATATTTAAAATGAATAAATATTATAATTTTGCGTAACAAATAGCCTACTAGCCTATTACTTATGTTAGGTTGGGTTATTTACCTTGTCAATGTCGACATTTTAGTTAATCAGACAACCTTGGCTAGAAGCTTTTGCAATATCTAGCAATTCGTCCTATGGCTATGTTCCACACCTTTGAAAAATGTTCATTTTAACAAATATACAATGTGTATGTTTAAAGCAAGAAGTATAAACATTATCTATAATCAAGAGTAGGTCATCTGATCTTTGTGCTCACAAAGAATAGATAACAAATCATAAAAAGAATATTATTGAGAACTAAAGCTCAATTTGAGCTTTTAAAGAAAAGACACTTGATTATGAAAAAATTTGCACTATAGAGAAATATTTTTAAAAAAAAACTACACCACCACCCGCATTGCATAGTAGGGTTGTTTAAACCAACATGACATACCGAGTTGGGGTAGGAGTCAAAGGTCCTAGTAGTGTGGGCGATAGTCCGCACAAGTGTCGAAGGTCACGGGAGTGCAAGTGAAAATCCACGTAGGAATCAAGAGGTGTGCATGAGCTAGGAGTAAAGGG
>Ga0116229_10006541_pt1 | contig 18709 bp, 10 predicted proteins | sample S1TSphgellanicum_3_FD_87313 | JGI IMG/M metagenome (GOLD analysis project Ga0116229, IMG submission 87313) | Host-associated microbial communities from peat moss isolated from Minnesota, USA - S1T2_Fc - Sphagnum magellanicum MG | ecosystem: Host-associated > Plants > Peat moss > Unclassified... | reverse complement strand
CTTGGCAGTATCGGTGACCCCCCTGGTTTTACCACCAGGTCCGACATACTTGCCAACTGTGATCTCCGACAGCGAGAAAGTCTGCCCCTTCTTCTTCTTAGGTTTGGCGGTCGCGGCATCTCCGAGAGAAGGGAACGCGAACGCATCTTGGCCTCCCACACCCTTGAACGCCTCTCGCTCTTTGGCTTGAGCATCAGCCCACTCCGCTTCCGCTGCCCAGGCTCCTGCTCCACTCCATGGCTTCGCCATCCTCACGCCAGGAAGCACAGAGCTTCCGAGGCACCAACGACAGCAAGCGTGTAGCTCGTCTGGTAACGAGCAGCAACGAGGAACACTAGTGTTAGGTCTTTTGTGCTTGCTTTGTTTGCAGCGTTTGGTAGCAAACCTGTGCGATTTTTGCCGGTAATGTATTTCTCCCTCCGACGTCTCAGATCCGGACTTTCCAGCCGGCCACCGATCTCTCTCGGACGGCCCAGATCGGCTTTTCACGCTGGCGACGGTTCAGATTGTGCCGGTTTGGTCTGCCTATTGAACTAAAATCTGTTCTATAATTCCCATTCACCGCTTGTCGGGCCCTGCCATTGGAATTTAGGTCTCTCCCACCCCATTTTGGGTTTCCGCCGGCCTTGGCAACGGAAAAAAATCCTGCCTTTAAAAAATAAAATTGAAACTGCTTACTTTTTTTTGGGTGGAGAAATATTCATATAGGAAAAGGGTCTGACTATAGATCCTTCTGGATTTGAGGCTTCCGTTATGAGACGGATAGGCAATATCGGCCTCATAAAGGGCTGAAAATTTGGATGGCCCTTCACATGTGTAAAGAAATGACGAAATTTTAAAAGCATCTTTTTTTTCTTTCTTTTTGGGGGCATCTTTCAACACCTTTTGGTACATTTTTCTTTTTTTCCTTGGCTCTTTAAAGCATTATTGTGGTTTCCTGATTTTCCTTTTGGCTTTCACATCTTTTTGTGCTTCTTCTATTTCAGCATTGTTGATGCACTTGCTTCTTTTTATTCTTTCTTTCTTTCATTTTCCAATCTTTCCATGTTTGGAATTTGTTGTTGTTGGAGTATGTACATTATTTATTTCAACAAGTTTTCAAGTTGTTTGTAGTTTGGAACAAGTTTAGTGGTGGAAGAGTGTTGTTGATCCTTGGTGTTTTCTATTGTTACCATAGTTTTGGAGAACAATGTTCTTGGACAATTTTTTCTAAAATGTAGTTTGGGGATTTCATTTTTGGTGAAAGAGTTTTGATTATTGCATGCGTTGTGGATTTGTGGCATCATTCATGTTGCATGGATCTTTGTGTCTTGTTTGTAGCTCATGACCTATATTTAATTTTTTCTGTGTTTTTTAAAGATCTAAAACCTAGTAATTTTCGTTAGAATGGTATTCTCACTTCTGTTGCTATCTATGAAGTGTTTAACTTTAGTTGGCTTTTCACCCATTAAATTTATTTTTAATTGAATTTTATTTTCTAAATTTTATTCCTTTTTTTGTATTTCCTTTTACATGTTAATGTAAATGATTTAGCAAAAGAACCCACCCCCGCAAAAAATTATAATTTTTGTCAAACCTTAGGTTGTCACCAAACATGCGATTGATGTCCGGGGTTTTTTTTTTTTGGGTCAAATGTGTTTTTTTGGTGTGAAAGGTGGTAACTTGTTCAACATATTTGGTTGAATGTTATGATTTGTGAACAAATTTGTAAGTTATTTTTAGATGAGAACTAGTTCCTTGTAAAGATACCGATATGAGATTTGGCATAATGTTTGCTTCTTGTTGAATTTTCAAAATCCTATTAATAATTTGGATTGTTTTGGTCTATGGGTTTTTAATAGTGATGAAGATTCTAGTTACGGCAAATGTGGTTGGAAGTAAAAAAATTCCTAGAGTTAAATTTTCAAATCCTATTAATCATTTGGATTGTATTGGTCTATGGGTTTTTAATAGTGATGAAGACTCTAGTTATGGCAAATGTGGTTGGAAGCAAAATAATTCCTAGAGTTAGCCAATGTGTGAAGCAATGGTTTGTAGTGTTGTCAACTTGATTAAGGCATGCCATATGGAGGGGTTTGGAAAGTTCCATATGTTGAAACTGGTACAAAAGCTCATTTAATGGACATAAAGTAGATTGTTTGATCTTTGAAAACAATGCCTAGCCATGAAAATGGTGATCATTAACTCAAGGAATATCATGTGGTATGGTTGCTCTAGGAAATACAAGGATGCAAAGGCACAAGTTCATGCTAGAAGAGTTGAATTTGTGCATGGCATCACACCTCATCACATGTGGCAAACTTGTGGAACTTCCAACCCACCTTAGAGAGATGAATGATATGGCCATGTGGGTGGAGGATGCCAAAATGTAACTGTCAAGTTTATAGTTTTATAATTATTAATATAGATCCAATTTAGTTGAAATCTAGCTTTTAATTCCCCCAAGCTTCATAACATTTATAAAAATATGAAAGCATATGAGAATCATTTTTAGGTTGATAATTATCAAAACAATATGTTGATTAGATGTGATTATAGTGTTGCATCTACTTTTTAGTATAATGAAGGGAATGAAAATGATGTGTTTAGAGTGAATTAAATATAGTTGGGACCTTCAAGGAAACAATACAATTAAATTATGGTTTAATTTCTTCATCAATTATTTTATTCCATTGTTATTGGGTGAAAATCATGCTTCAAAAAGTAAATAATAATATAGATGGAGTCGGGCTTCACAAGTAAATAGTAATTTGGATGAAGCCAGGCGTCAAAACTAAATAGTAATTTGGGTGAAGTCAGGCTTCAAATAAAGTTAAATTGAATTTCGACTTGCAAATATGCATATGATAAGTTTTTCCTTTGCAAATATGCATATAATAAGTTGACCAAACCACTTCAACATTTTATTGATCAAGTTGAAAATGTTTAAGTTTACCATGTTTGGCATGAAATTGATTAGGAAATTCAAACTTTTAACATACTTATATTTTTGTAAAATTTATTCAAATGTTTAAAATGAAAGGATGATCTTGAAGTTTATTCAATAATGTATTCAAACAAATTATTATAATTTACAAAAGTTAAATTTACAATATTAAAAAAACCTTTAAATAACATTTTATGAATAAATCAACAAATATCTTTTTGTTTAAATTGACCTAAAATCTTTATAAATTCAATGTGAATTTTAAAATGCATTTATTAAGTCTTTTATAAAAAAGTTTCATTACATAAAATATGTGCATTTTTTGGAATTTTGGAAGTTCTTATGTTCTCCAATATGATTAGGTATAAATTTATTTATTTATTTTTACGATGTTGTTAAAATGGTAATTATCCATAAAAAGATTGCCACATTTGGCTATAGACAAATTGTGTAGTTGGAAACTTGTTTAAATATTTTGATATTATGGTTATTTATAATATTTTATTGTAAAAAATTAACAATATATATTAAAATTTGGCTCAAATTTTCTTTCTTCCAAAAAAATCTTTTTATGATGTTGTTGTCCCCTTAAATTGGTAGCAATTGGTCATAAGAAGAAACATTAATTAAATAATAAATGTAGCCATTGAATTTTCAAGACAATATTTGTTTAACAAAATTAATCATACATTAATACCAATGATTAATTACATGACTTTGAAAAAAAATCACAACATAATTTTTTTTCAATGACGTAAGAATATATTTTACATTTGTTTCCTTTGTAAAAGGAAACACAATTTAACTTGGTGAGAATTTGGGCTTAAATAATTGGATTAACCCCCCCCCCGCCCCTCCCCCCAACAACATGTTTTTTAAAATTTTGAATTTTCTTAACTTGGCAATTTTTCTTGGGAAAAAAATGGAAAAAATAGTGCAAATTCAAAGAAAAATGTAAACAACAAAAAATTTGCCAAAAAATTGGGATTAAAAATTTGAGAAAAAAAATGTTACTTTTAATGGATAAAAAATTAAAACTAATTCTAATAATTCCAACCTTCAACACATAAACAATCCCAACATCAAATTTATTTGAAAACATTTAAGCTTGATCTTTGATATCATCATAAACCTTATCCAATTCTTTTGAAAATTTAAAATAAATGCTAATGATGTAACTAAAGGTTTTTTTTGTGGTGAATTTCCACCATTTTGCAAACATAAAAAAGGCCATCAACATCAACAAAGGATTTAATTCTTTTTAAATAAATATTTTAATTTTAAAATTCACATTTTTTTAAAAAATTACATAATTCAACAAATGGGTTCGTGGACTTGTAATAATGCACTCAAAAGAATAATACAAATTTACAAAAATAAAAATTTAAAGCTTAAAAAAAACTTGAAATTGATGAGCATTATTACAATAAAATTGTAAAATGACTTAACGAATGCATTTTTAAATTGATATTGAATTTAAATTTTTTTTAATGCTTATTAATATTTTAAAAACTCATGAATAAATTTGCAAAATTTTTTTGGTTTAAATTGATGTAGAATTTTTGTAAATTCAATATCAATTTAAAAATACATTTGTTAAGTCATTTACAATTTTATTTACAATACATAAAATATGTCCAATTTTGTAAAATTGCAAGTTTTTATTTTTCCTCACTTTGATTAGGTACTATTTATTTATTTATTTATTTCTGATATTATTACAATGGTAATCATTCATAAAAAAATTGCCACATTTGGTTATAGACAAATTGTGTAATTGGAAACTTGTTTAAATCTTTCAATATTATGATTTTTCCTATATTTTTATTAAATATTTGACCAAAAAAATTCTTTCAATAGAAATATTTTCTTAATGTTGTTGCCCCCTTAAATTGGCAGAAATTGACCACAAGAAGAAACATTAATTAAGTAGTCGATATAATCATTTAATTATCAAGACCATATTTGTTTAACAAGATGAATCATAAAATAATACAAATCATTAATTATTTAACTTTGAAAAAAATTTGCAACATATTATTATTATTTTAATGATGTAAGATTTTTTTCATTTTTAAAAATAAAAAATAACAATTTGATGAAATTTTTGGTTTCAATAGTTGTATCCCCCCCTTTTTGCCCCCCACAACCAACATATATTTTTGGTTTCAAAATTCCCTAACTTGGCAATTTTTGTTGGAAAAAAATGGAAAAAATGTAAAAATAAATAAAATGCCAAAATTTGATATCACAAATTTTAATGAAAAAAGGTTACCTTAATGAGTACAAGTTTTAAAATAATTATAATAATTCCAACATTAAACACATAAACAATTCCAACATCATTTTTAAAAAATAATAATAACTTTAATATTTGAAATCATTATATATCTTATCCAATCTTCTTAAAATTTTAAATAAATATTAATAATGTAATTGAATTTTCTTTGTCGTGAATTTTCACCATTTTGCAAATACAAAGAAGGCAATCAACATCAACAAAAGATTTAAATATTGTTTTTACACTTTTATAGTTTAAAATGATATAATTATACAATGAATTTTAGAACTTATAGCCAAAATATAAAAATATTTTAATAGATTTGTACCTCCATATATGGCTTATAACCAAAACATGGTTAAATTTCCTTATCAATGATTTTGAAGAAGATTACAAAAATTTTAAAATGGAAAGATTAAAATATAATTGATGTCATTATTATTATCACCATTATTTATTTAATCAATTAATTAAAATTTTGAATTCATCTTTAAATATTTAAACATAAACTTGTAACAAGATAAAATTTTAACAATAATAAGTATAAAATATTAATTATTTTTCATAAGAATAATAACAACCAAAAATAATAATAATTAAAATTTTAAATTTTAATCCATTATTTTTTTTAATGGATTTTTTTTTCACACACCAAAAAAATGGGAAAAAATTACGGATTATTTTTGGGGTTTTTTTGGTGTGGCATCATGAACATTTATAATAACAACTTATCCATGATGCTTTAAAAAAACTAGGGGAATTTTTTTTTAAAATTTTACATAAATGTACACAAAATTAATATATGAAAAAATTATAATTTAGAGGCCTACATGCATCCTAGACTTTACATCCATAAACATTTTGACTTGATCATTAACCCATTCAAATATGAATGTCAAGAGTCCCAAATTTTTACACATCCATTTCAAAAATTATGTTGAGTGTAAAATGCAATTCATGAGTAGTGGATTAAACAACATTAAAAATGAATGATTCAACTCATGTGTAAATGTCAATAGTTCAAAAGATGCGAAAAAATCCATTAACCCATTCAAGTATAAATGTGAGGCATTAAGGTGTTGTGTATGTTTCAATATAAATTAATGTTAAAGGTGTTTTATGCCCTACTTAGTTTATATTTCCTTTTTCAAATTTATAACTCTAGTTTGTTCAATTTCATCAACATGTTGCTCAAGCTTTTACATCAGAAAATAACTAAATGCTCTTTAATTTCTTGGATTTTTATGAGAAAGAACAACTTCAAGCATTGCATTATCCTAACATAAAGGAAAAATGTTCCAAAAATCTTAAGCAATTTTATTTATAAATCAAAACTTATCCAAAAGTTACACAAAAAATTATCGAAAGTAATTTTGGTCCTCTATATGTCCAAATCTTCCTAGATATACCAACTCATAGTGTTGTTGTAACTTAAATAATCATTAGTTAGTACAACTCAAAAATTAAAATAACAAGTTATGGTCACAAGTTCAAATTTTCATGTTAAGTTAACCAACAGGTTATTGCAATAATATTGTTACTAGTTCTTACAACAAACAAGTTATCCTTTGAACTTGTTAATCAAAAAATTAAAATATCCACAATTCAAATGCCTTACTAATTACTGGTTAAGTAAACAAATTACTATATACATTGAAAAATTGGGTTAACATTATTCCCCTTTGAAATCTAAATTTGGTCCTCAAAATTAAACACCCAGAACCACATGTGTAATTCTTGCAACTAGGTCATCAATAGGTTGTTCACTTGTGGTATCAACAGGTTCAGCCAAATGAACGATTGAAGATCTAGTTTTTCCATAACAAGTGTATCCTTTAGTATTGTATATAGAATTCTAAAAATTTAGAGGCATGGGTAACACTATCAATCAATGTAACCTTTACACCTATTCCAATCTCTGGTAAAATTAATGGTACAAGTTTTGGAATGATAGGTTATTCCAAGACTTCTACCTAAATGTTAAAAACAAGTATTTCCATAGGTTTTGTGGGTAAAGGTAAGGTATAAGGAACAATGGCCAGCTCCGCTCCTCCTCTAATGGGTTCATGATCTTCAGTGGTGGTAATAACAGGTTTGCCCCAAGAACTTGTAACCATAACAACTGATTACACATGTGAACTCTTTTTAATCAATAAGTACCTCAACAAATTTGCCAATGAGCTAGTCATATTTGTAGCCTTCAAAATGAAACCAAGATGCAACCATTTCATTCAAGTAGGCCTTTTCATATGCACGAGCAATGTCCATAATTTCTTGAATCTATTTTCTAATGATCTCTTGCACCATTTGCAACCATTCCTTCCACTTCAGGATTTTTTTAGCCAATGTTCAATTTTGCACCTTGAGCAAAGTGTTGTCCAAAAATAATTATTCAAACTCCTTCAACCAGTTGTCCATGTAAGTAGGTTGAAAAGCTTTACCAAGTAATTTGCGAAGTGTTTCCAATTCGCCTTTTTCTTGAATTTGTATTCATAAAAGAAGAAAAATTGAAAATAATATCAATTGAAAATTCACTAATTATGCATATTTATTAATTTATGAATTTTTCATCATAACAAAATACATTTAGTTTATTTTGTGTATACTATAAATATTTTAAGAATATTTTTTATAAAAAAATGAATGCAATTATGAAATCAATGAAAAATTATTCAATTTACATATGTAAAATATAATAAATTTGTTATGCAATGAATGGTAGATATGCATGTTCATTGATTGTATAACTATAATGAATGTTGAATATCAAATATTGTGTTAAATTATATAATCTCAATGTATTTTATTCTTTTTTCAAATGCTTGGCAATTTAAGGTAATAAAACTGTACTTTACATATTTCAAGTATATTCTAAACATTATAAACATGTTTTGGTATGTTCTCAAAAAAATTATGCATGAAATTGTGAAATCAATCATGGATCATTCAATTTACAAATTTAGAATATAAAAATTATGTTATGTTTATCCAAAAATAAAATGTTTTTTTATAGAGATGTTATGCACTATGTGTTTAATTTAAAACATCCACTATAAACATATACTTATAATGAAAGTAGGATATCAAATATTCTTTCAAAGTTTATAATCTTGTCTTTTATTCCTTTTTCAAATTATATGAAATATAAGGTCTAATCATGAACAATTTACATAAATTTTGATTCATTCACATAGGACATATTAAATTATATTTTTTGTTAATAACATATGAAATGATTGTACATACAATTGTATATGTGTTTAGGTATGTTAATCATGGAGGACTCCAATGATGAACAATAAAAATTTATGTGCATGCCTTTTGGTCATGCATGGAAAAATGAACAATATTTTTGAAAAATATTTGCTAATCAATTCTCAACGATTTTCACAAATATCAAATGTTGTTGTTGAAGGTAGATTGCTACCAATTTTTCATTTACCGAAACTGATTTTTTATTAGATGTTTATTGAAATCGAAACCAAAATTAAAATTATTTTACTGAAAAGTTTTTTTTTTATCGAAACTGATTTTACTTCCAATTTATATTGTTTAATTTTAGGACCAATTTTTTGGGGGATTAGGCTAACTGCATGTTCCACTGTTTTTTACTTCTTCCTTTGAGGAATTGAAGCCTTTGTCCTTGTGCAAACTACATAGGAAAATATTTTATGAAGTAAAATCACTATTTCTTGCCATACCTTTTGTATGTAAAATTCTATGTGTGGTTGTTTTCCATCGTGTTTTAAGTTAAAAGTTGTATGTTCACAAGTTTGAAGTGTTTGCATGATAGAAACCTATAGTCTATTTGAACTACTAGTTTTATAAACTTTTGGTGTCTAATTTGTCACTTAATGTTGCAAAATTGAAATGTTCATTTTCTACTCCTATTTCATTTAAGTACCTAGAACTCGATAGTTCACTAAGTGTCTTTAACATTTGGCAATCATATTGTGGATATTGAATTTATAATATTTGGTTTTTCAAGTTCAATATATTCTCATGTTAGACCTTATACACCATATTTTGGTTCTGGTTATAGGGGCATAAAGGGTGTTCCAACAATGTGGCCTCCTATGTCTAACCCTTTAACTAACCCCATGATATAACCAAAATTAGTTCCAGGAATTGTACAAATTGGGATTATAACAGATCATGAGGAGCCTTCAAATGAGGACAAAGACTATTTAACAAGAAAACACAACTCTAGGATGCCACAAATCATTCCTATTGGAAAATCATACCATGACCAGAGAGGAAGACCACCCTTAATTGGAGATGCTAGTAGATTGCTTACTGGTGGATAGACTGTACATACAACAATGGTGGCGGTGGACCCTTTGGTGGAGATGGTAATAGGTCTCCAAGAGGTGGACCTCTAGGGGGTGGCATTAGCAGTCACCTAGTAGACCAAATTCTAAGATCATACGTTGCAAAACTAGTAGTTGTGGATGGGGCTTACTTGGAATTTGTGGTACCCTTCGTGGTATCCTGTCCAACCCCCCTATAGCACCAAATCCCCCACCGAGTAGGAAATCTTTACCCTACCCCATTTACATTTCGAAAATGGATTTAGATGTTCATATACATGTGTTTCATAAGGCCATTTAGGCCAATGAAGGCTACATTTTGTAAATGCTACCAAAAAGTACAAATGAACAAACAAGTGTACATGGCATTACAAGTGATAAATCAAGGTGGAGATGAAAAACTAAAAGTATACTATGAACATATACCAAAATTAACAAATTGCCTTTAGAATCAAGTAGACGATAGTCTGTTGACAACTTTCTTTCAAGCTAGTTGATAACCATATCTCCAAATAACTATAGCATGGATGAAGAGGGACACCTTGTTTGAACATAAAAAAACCGCAGTCACTTGTGAAGGAAGTATGGGAAATGCCAATAAATACCAGAAGTTGCTAAAACCACCGACCAAGCAAAAGAAGAGTAGCAAAGGAAGGAAAATATATGTGATTTGTGGTCAATGTAATAAACCGAAACATTCCAAGGAGCGTTACCATTGGAACCTAGACAACCCAAACAACAAACTTAAGGACAACAAGGGGGTAGGCAATGAATGGAATTTTGACTCAACTTGGTGGTACATGAACTAAATCCGATAACAAAGGAGGTCACAAAAAAGTGAACAAATATAATTCCATCATTTACTAATGCTTCATTTGCAATTCCATTGAACATAAAATTTACGACTACCCTTATAAGGATGCAACTTGGGCCATGTTCAAGGGAAAAGTAATGGTAGCTACACCCAAGAAGGACAATGTTGATGTCAACATGGTTTTGGCAATAACCACTTGTTATCAAATATTCGAAAATGTGGTATTCAAGGAGAAAGAACCTTTCAAGAACAAAAACTTGGCTAATTAACAAGAAGAGGAGAGGCTTCAATGTTCATTTGAAGAAACCATCAAGGACATACAACAAAAGGAGCCTCTTGGAGCTAGTATACAAATTGTAGTTAAATCCAATTTCACCAAGAATTTCGGTTTAGATACCAAAAATCAGTTTTTTGAATCTTTCATTGTTTTCGGATCTACCAATATTACTAGATCTACCAGTGCTATTAGAAAATATTGGTGTCATTAGATTTATTGGAAATATTGGTCCAACGTGTCACTTATGATTGGGGTATGATGTGAATAATCATTGTCACAAAACATTTGGATAACAATATTAAACATCCCAAGGTTTTGGTTGATACTACTCTTGCATGTATCAAAATGCAAGAGTTGGAGATTGCACGATGGACGTTGCTTGAAGATCACTAGGTATTATCGAAAATCTTTAGATAATTAAATTGAATATGGCATTAGTTGGACTAGTTGCCATAAATATAGAAGCATTGCTTAAGTAATATAAGCACATTTTTGCATGGAATTGTATTAATTTGAAGGGGATTCCACCATGAATTGCTCAGCATCACATTGAACTTGACACCACTATCCCACCTATTCATCAAGCTAGGTAATGAATGAACCCAAATTATGTTGCAATAGTCAAACAAGATTTGAACAAACTTTTAAATGCTAGTTTCATTGCCTTAATGGAGGAGGCTAGTTGGTTATTGCCAATTATCATTGTATAAAAAAAAAACGACAAGCTTCGAATTTGCATGGATTTCCAACTACTCAATGCTACTATAAAAAAGGATCCATATCCTTTACCCTTCATTGAAGAGGTATTGGATGAAGTGGTAGGGCATGAGGTTTATTCATTTTTGGATGGACTTTTTGGTTACCACCAAATCATGATCACCTTAGAAAATAGGTACAAGACCGCTTTCATCATCAATTGGGTAGCTTTCGTTTGGGTAGTCATGCCATTTGGGCTCAAGATTGCTCCACCAACTTACCAATGAGTGATGAGTTCAACTTTCAAGGACTATTTTGGAATGTTCATGAAATTATTCTTGGATAATTTCAGCGTGTTGAACAATTTGGACAACCATTTACCAAAGCTACGACTATGTTTTGATAAATGCAAAGAATTTGATATAAGCTTGAACCCTAGAAAATGCATGTTTATGGTGCATTCATGCATTATCTTGGGATACGTCGTATCCAAGGAAGGCAAGCTACCAAATCTAAAGAAAATTTTGATTATTGTTCACATGCCTACACCAAAAACACTTAAGGACATTGAGGTTTTTAATGGCATGACACAATATTATAGGTGTTTCATCAAGGACTTTGCTTTCATTATGGCTCCCATTACCAAGTTATTGCGAAAGACAAAAGCTTTTGAATGGACAACAAAATGCCAATAGGCTTGGGAAGAAATTAAGTAGTGATACATGGATGCACCGATCTTGATTTCACCGCATTGGGACATTGAATTTCATGTTCACATATATGCTTATAATTTGGTAGTTGAAGTTATGTTGGCATAGAACCTTACCGAAAAATGTGACCAACTAATTGCCTATGCATCATTATTATTCAGCAATGTCGAACATAATTATACCACACCTAAAAGGGAGGCCCTCGTGATGGTGTATGTTCTCCATAAATTTTGTCATTACTTGTTGGGCAACAAATTTATCTTATGTGGATCATATGGCATGATTATACTTGGTCTGAAAATCGCAAGTTTCAGGAAAAATAACATTATGGCTACTTCTCTTATTAAAATCTGATTTTTCGGTAATCTATAAACTAGGGATATCTCACTTTGTGGCAGATGTTTTATTTCAAATGTTTGATTTCATAGAAGAAAGTGGAGTACTAGGTCAAACAACAAACATTCCCCTTTTCTTCTTACAACCGATGTGGTTATAAGAAATTTCTAAGTACCTCATTATCGAAAAATTATGCGGTTCAATACGACTAGGAACAAAAGTGACACACCTCGAAACTCCTTAAAAGACCCAAATGTGACTCCCATAATGAAAACAAAAAAAGAAAAAAGTCAGGGCATGCTCCCTAACTCGCAACATTTTGGGGGGTAGGAGGGCATGCTGGAACTTTGGTATGGGACCATGACAAATTCACAAGTAAGAGTTCAAAATGAAATCAACTTGCACAACCAAGGAAAAAAAACAATTAATGCAAGTTGAATGTAAGTGGTGTAGTGGATTTAGTAGGGACAACCTCAAACACAAGCTTTACACAACCAACAACCTTTGGGAGGAGGCACCACTCCCTTCCCTATAATATATTATGTGATTCTCCACGGGAGTTATATCCAAATGACATTTTTTTTCTTGGGACTCCTAAATGGGAGTCCCAAAATTGGGACTCTTGTTGTCCCAAAGCTTTGCATGTTCATATATTTATCAAATCAAGCCTTTTTTTTGAGCATACAAGGGCACTATTTTACAACCTTCAAAAAGATCTTTCTAGTGGTGTATTGCATGCCTCAATTAGAAGAACATTTGACCCTTGTTCTAAAGGGATTTGTGGTTGGGAGTCAAATTCCCGATTTGTGTCCCACCCCTTCTTTTGATCATAATTCATCCATATCAGATCTAAATGAATAATATGAGGGCACTTTAGCCATTTAAATTTCATAACCTTTACAATGGTATATTGGGGGCCCAATTTGGTGCTTATTTACCTTTCTAACCAAGATTTTAAGCATTTGGGACTCCTACACAAGTGCAACTCCAAAAGTGGGAGTGCATTTGAGAGTCATTGGGCTCCATCTTTTGCATCTCTACACTTTGTTGCAAACTTGATGTTATGGTTGTGACAAAAAAAGTTAGCTTTGGAATCATTATGCTTTTATTCAATTTAAGGAAAATTATACCATCTAGGTCAAGACCAAGTTTTGAGGCATTGCTTGTAGGACTTGAAAATCCCTTTAATGCTATAAGAAATACATGAAGGAGTCGGTGATGGACATTTTTCATTTGAAATCACAGTTCGCAAGATTTTGGACACAAAGTATTAGTGGCCAACAATGCACAAAGATGTTCTCCAATATTGCCAAGCTTGTGAGAACTATAAATGAACATGGAATTTAATATAAAGTAGCATAGAAAAATTGGTAACATCCTTACTAGCAAAACCTTTCATGAAGTGGGGATTGGATTTCGTAGGCCCAATCAAACCCATAAGTAGGTATACCAAAAACAAATACATTTTAGTAGCTACTAATTACACCACTAAGTGGGTGGAAGCAAAAGCATTATGCAAAAATATTATAGTTGTGACAACAAAATTCATTTACGAAATCATTTTTACATGATTTGGCTGTCTGCTTATTTTGGTAAGTGACTAGGGAACCCACTTTATTAATGAGGCTATTGAAATTCTTACACACCATTTTTTGTTACGACATATGACCTTGACCACTTATTGCCCATAAGGTAATGGATAAGCAAAATCCACCAACAAAGTGATTAATTCATTGTTTATTAAGTTGGTGAATGAAAATCACACCAATTGGGATGAACATTTACACACGGTTACTGCACAACATTCAAGGTCACCATTGGACATATTTCATTTCAACTGGTTTATGGCTTTTATCCTTTGATGCCAACGGATTATTTGCTACCCATGAACAACTCACATCCAGACTAAAATTTCTTTCCTACTTGTATTTAGACCAATTGCATGGGTGAATTGGATAATTTGGATGAAATCCGCCAAGAGGTAGTAGATAGGACTAGTACAAGGCAACAAACCACAATGTTATGGGTGCAACAAAACCACAAAATTTAAAACAAATCTATGGGGGACATAGTTATTTGGTTCCCAAAAAGTAGAAAGGAACACATTGAAATTTTTTTTAAACGATGGTTTGGCCTGTATAAAATATATTTTTCTCCCCAACAATATTATATTACTCATCAACATTGACAAGTTCGAACCAAATCCCATTTTGGTGAACATTAACAAGCTCAAACCTTACCGATATTTGGGACAAGTTCCTAGAGGATTGGAAACTACCATCAAAGGGGGAGGAGAACATGAGGATTCAAGATAAAGATGTTCAAGATGAAGTGGACTGAGAGAACCAAAAAAATTTAATTTGCAAGGAGGACTCAAGAAAAACTATTCAAGGTGCTTCTACTGAAAAAATCATTCAACCAAAAATCATATTCAACCAAAAAAATCCAATTGTTGATATTGGAGAACCAATATACGAATCTATTGAACCAGATAAAAGTTTCAATTCAACAAATTTTGGTAAAGATGAACCAAAAGATTGGAACTCCATTGAAAGAAACAAAAACTCCAATTCAACGATAAATTCCAACTTGGAATTAACCAAGATTAATTCCAGTTTGGAATACCCAACGAAAGATTCCACCCCAAAATTGGTAGGGGTAGATTTAAAAATTTTAAAGGTGGAATCTTCAAGGGCTAATTTCAGTTCGGAATTTACACATCAAGATTCCATCCCAAAATATGTAGGGGCAATTTTTAAAATCGGGGTAATCATGATTAGTTGTGTTTTCATCCAAATCAACGAACCGACGTTGGAAGGATAGAAGTCCATTTGTACTTTTCAAATGATTTGTACAACCGGTGCTGGGTTTAGAATCCAAACCAAGTGGCAACTAACTGGGATCGAAATTAGATCATGAGGACAAAAAGAGAGAAAATGGTTATGACTCTTTCTAGTAGAGGAAAGATAATCTTTTTGGAAATGGAGAAATTTCAAAGGTGGATAAATGGTAAAAATTTAGAGTGGGTTCGGCACATTGACTTTTCTTGTTTGCTAAACATGTAGTTGAGTGCAATCCAGCCACTGGTAAAGGAATTTCTCTAGGCCATTATTCGGTTCAATCTAGAAATTATAGAATTGGTTGTGCAAATACTTCCAAATTTTATAACCAAAAAGACAATGGCAAAAATGCTTTAGCTATCGGAAATAGGTTTTAGCAAACTATCGGCCAAGCCTACCAAGGAGAAGGAAAAACAAAAAGAGGTAGCCATTTATTGAAAAATTGTGCCACTATATGCACTTGTTGACTGAAAAGGTTGGAAGGCTTCCCTTTTGCAAGGAATGTACATAGTCATAATACTAACATTAATCCAAGTAATTTGATTGAAGGGCAACCAACTCACCTATGTGGTGAAAAAATTAATGAGCTTTATGGTGTTGGTTGAGCAAGGAGTGAAGGTGAATTGGTCTATGTTGAAAATTCAAGCTCAACTAGTTAAGTTTCATTAGTTATTGGAGTAAGAAAGTAACTAGGTTACTTTCACAAGGTTGAATTACTTTCGCTACCTATTTTAGTTTGGTTATTTGTGGTTTGGTCTTTTAGTTAAATACCTTGGTGTTGATGGTTTGACTATCTTTTCTTCATTGCACAAGTTTGTGTATTTCATGTGACAAGAACCTTGGAGAGTTCTTGATGTTGTGTTTTGTGTTGTGAACATTATGTTGTAGTTTCCTTTCAATAAAAATTTATGTTTTCACTTGAGTAGATCTCCTATTTGTTAACATGGTATCAGAACTTAGGTTGTTGAATGAGAAAGTTGAAAGAGATCTAGAGCTAGAAAGTTTCTAAAACTAGAGCTTGAGAGTCTCTAGTAATATCATAGGAATTTGTCAAGTTCAAAAGAGAAACGGGGAAAGTAAAAAATGTGAAGAGAAAGAAAAGAAAAGAAAAAAGGTGAAAGGATATCAACATATCAAGGTTGTGGAAGTTAGATCTTTAAATCTAGATCTAGATCTATTGTGAAAAGATCTTGGAGTGAAACTTGGAGAGATTATAGAAGACTATAAAGCGCTTTTATTCTCAAATTTTCAAAAGAAAAAAATATGTTTTGTGAGAGTTATGAGCTTTTGAAAACTCTGTGCTAGATCTAGTTTTTTGGTCATATCTCTTTTGTTTGAACATTTTTGGATCTATAGCTTTGGGATCTTATAGATCATAAAGCAATATATGTGAAAGAAATTTCATGTCATTTGGATCTATATTGAGAGAAATCCAAGCATCTAAATTTTCAGTCTTAGTTTTGAAGTTAGTTTCTTTTGAAAGTGATATCTCTTTGTGGTCAACATCAATAGAGCTGAAATTTTGAACACATATAGAAGACATATATCTAATGTGTTTCCCAAAATCTCAAGGATTTTGGAGTTGCTGAGAGTGAGTTGTAAGCGATTTTGTGTTCAAGTCCCAGTTTGAAGTGACTTCAAGGAAGTAGCAAGATCTCTCGTTTTATAAAGTTAAATGAGCTGAAATTTTGAGAGAATGTAATAGACATAGTGTTCTATGTTTCACCAAAATTTCAGATCGATCCAAGGTTATATGTGTGTGGAGTAGCTTTGCAAAGTTATTGTGACAGAAGTTGTTGTGACATCTTTGCAAAGTTTTTAAGTGGAGCAAATACAACTTGGGAAAACTTGAAGGAAGGAGTTTGAAGATTGGGAAGTGAAAATAAATTATCAAGACTTTCGTACAAAAGTGTGGTATGTAATCATGTACTTAATACCATATGAAATATTATACGAAATACATACATATACGTATAACCTATGTATAGTATAGAATTTTGTATAATACTCAAGACATACATACATATGCAAGGTCCATCTTGTTCAACCCTAACCCTAACCCTAATTCTAGAAACCTAAGGAAGGAAAACCCTAACCCTAATTCTAGAAACCTAAGGAAGGAAAACCCTAACCCTAATCCTAGAAACCTAAGGAAGGAAAACCCTAACCCTAATCCTAGAAACACAAGGAAGGAAATCATTGTGAAACCCCAAGAAGACATTGAGTGTTGCCTTGAAAGATGGCGACGATCTTTCTCAAATTGCAATTGAAAAACTAAACAAAAACAATTTCCAAGTGTGGAAATTTAGGATTATGAATTTCTTGATGGGGAAAAGCTACTGGGAATTCATAACTAATGATGAGAAGGAACCTCTTTTCCTAGAAAACCCCACACAACAATAAATTCAAGCCAATAAAACTTGGTATGAAAAAGCAAGGAAAATCTTGTATTGGTTTTTTGTGAGTGTGTCTGATTCCATGATTGTGCATATTCAAGATGCAAAATCACCCAAGCAAGCTTGGGATACATTGGTGAAGATGTATAACATTAATACATAAGCTCGCAAAATGTAGCTCAAGCAAGAGTTACATAATTTACAGAAAAACAAAATGAACATCAATGACTATTCTACAAAGGTGAAAAACCTTGCAGATGTTCTTGCATCTATTAGAGCCCCTGTAGATGATGAAGATTTAGTGGCAGTGACCTTTAATGGACTTGGAAAAGACTATAGCTAATTATGTACTTCAATTGTAGTTCGAGAAACATTTCCCAACTTCCAAGACTTAATAACACTACTTATAAGTGAAGAGATGAGAATTGTTGGTACTTCATCCAATGGAGGATCACAAGAAAGTGCTTTCTATTCAAATACCAATAGAAGTAGAGGTAGAGGTGGTAAAACCTCATTTTGAGGTCGACACGGAAGCTCGCATGGTGGACATCATTAACATGAAAGTCAGTCTCATGGACGTGGACGAAGAAACTTTGGAGGAAGAGGAAGTCGAGGAAGTCGTGGAGGTCGTGGTGGAAATCATCGAGGTCAACAACTAAATAGCGATTCAAATTGCTACTATTGTGGGAAACCTGGGCACATGGCAAAAAATTGTTATCAAAGGGAGCATGATGCATGAAATGGAAAGTTGTAACAAGGGAATTATGTATCAACTAGTAATGAAAGTGATGAACAACTGTTTGTGATGCAGCACATGGCAAATTCAATGATAGGAGGTGTATCAGACAACAATGTCTGGTATGTGGATTCTGGAGCTTCAAACCATATGACTAGTCATGGAGAATTGTTTAGAGACACAAAGGATTTGAAGACACTAGGGTTTGTGGAAACTGGTGATGACATTACACATCCCATCACACAGATTGACAAGGTGCCATTATCCATGCAAGATGGGCAAACAAAGTACCTAAAAGATGTACTTCATGTTCCAACCATAACAAAAAATTTGGTCTCCGTAGGCCAGATGGTGGAACAAGGTTTACAGGTGACATTCAACCCAAAT
>Ga0116229_10006537_pt1 | contig 18718 bp, 18 predicted proteins | sample S1TSphgellanicum_3_FD_87313 | JGI IMG/M metagenome (GOLD analysis project Ga0116229, IMG submission 87313) | Host-associated microbial communities from peat moss isolated from Minnesota, USA - S1T2_Fc - Sphagnum magellanicum MG | ecosystem: Host-associated > Plants > Peat moss > Unclassified... | reverse complement strand
CCCCTCCTTACCCCCCTGACTTTCTTAAACAGATGGGGTCTGGGGGACTTGTCCCCGTCGTGCGAAGCACGCATTCGCGTGACGTGCGAAGTACGCATTCGCGTGACGGGGTCCAGGGGCAGAGCTCCGGCCTTCTTCTTCCTACAGCCACCACGGCACCGACGTGTGCCATGAGGACCTGACGTTGCAGAAATTTCCGATGACTGGCCCTGGCCTCAAGCGACTTGAGGAGGAGCTGAAAAACCTCAAGAGCGTGGAGCGGCCGAACATCATTCAGGCCATTGCCGAGGCGCGCAGCCACGGCGATCTGTCGGAGAACGCCGAATACCATGCCGCGCGCGAGCGTCAGAGCTTTATCGAGGGGCGTATCGAGGAGCTGGAGATGATTGTCAGCGCGGTTGAGGTGATCGACCCCAGCACGCTGTCCGGCGACAACGTCAAGTTCGGCGCGCATGTCGCGCTGGTGGACGAGGAGACCGAAAAGCAAGCGTCTTATCAGATCGTTGGCGTTTATGAGGCCGACATCAAGCAGGGATTACTGTCGGTATCGTCGCCGCTGGCCAAGGCGCTGATCGGCAAGCGGCTGGGTGAGACGGTCAGCGTGCCGGCGCCCGGCGGAGACCGTAGCTACGAAATCGTTGGGGTGAAGTACGCCTAACCCTTAAGGGAAGGCGTATGGACCACGTTTTTGCCAGTCAGGATGTCTTAACGATCGACGACGTGCGGGCCGCCGCCGCGCGCATCGCGGGGCATGTGCTGCGCACGCCGACGCTGCCGAGTGCGGTTCTGAGCCGCATGACCGGCGCCGACATCTGGCTGAAGCTCGACAATCTGCAGGCGGTCGGCAGTTTCAAGGAACGTGGCGCGGCGAACCGGCTGGCGCTGCTGACGGCGGCCGAGCGAGCGCGCGGCGTTGTGGCCATGTCGGCCGGCAACCACGCGCAGGGCGTCGCGCGGCACGCCAGCCGCCAGGGCGTGGCCGCTACTATCGTCATGCCGCTTCACACGCCGTTGGCGAAAGTCAGCGGCACCGCGGCCTGGGGCGCGCACGTGGTGCTGTTCGGCGACACGGTGGAGGAGGCGGCCAGCCACGCCTGGGACCTGGCCGCGCGCGAGGGTTTGGTTTTCATCCATCCCTATGACGATCCGGCCGTAATGGCGGGCCAGGGCACGCTGGCGTTGGAAATGCTGGAGGATGCGCCACCACTCGACGCCTTGCTGGTGCCGATCGGCGGCGGCGGCCTTATTGCAGGCTGCGCGGTGGCGGCCCACGCGGTGTCGCCGCGCACCGAAGTGGTGGGCGTGCAGGTGGCGCCCTATTCGGCCCTGGCGCAGCGCATGGGTGCGGCGCCGGAGATACTCGGCGGCGCCACGACGGCCGAGGGCATTGCGGTGAAGGACGTCGGTGTCCTGACCGGGCGGGTTATTTCGGCGCTGGTGAAGCGCGTGCTGGTGGCGCCGGAATTGATGGTGGAGGACGCCATCGCCATGCTGGCCGAGGCGGCGAAAGTGGTTGCCGAAGGCGCCGGTGCGGCCGCGTTGGCGGGGCTGCTGGCGCACCGCGATCGTTTTGCCGGCAAGCGCGTGGGGCTGGTGGTGTGCGGCGGCAATATCGACAGCCGCATTCTGGCGAACGTTCTGTTGCGCGGCCTGTTGCGCGACGGCAGGCTGTTACGGCTGCATATGGATATTCCAGACCGGCCTGGTGTGCTGGCGGATATTGCGGCCCGCATCGGGGCGTGCCGGGGGAATATTCTGGAGGTCAATCATCAGCGTTTGTTTGCGTCGCCGAGCGTTCAGGCAGCGCAGCTGGAGGTGCTGGTGGAGGCGCGGGATCCTCTGCATGCGGCGGAGATTCAGGCGGCGCTGGCGGAAAGTTATATGGTTACGCGGGTTTGAGTTGAAGGAAGGACGTCGTTCTTTCTTGAAAAAAAGAACCAGAAAACTTTTGCTCTGTTACGCGCGGCGAAACGTTGCTACATCATATCGCTTGATCCTTCGGTCGGCGGTGACCAAGGTCAATCCCTCTCGCCGTGCTTGGGCAATCAGCATGCGGTCGAATGGATCCGTGTGGTGACGCGGTAGCTGGCCGGCTTCGATACCGTGGGCAGGCTTCACCGCCAATGTATCGACGCCCAGTTCGATGATGCGGGCCTCCCATTGTTCGAGCGGAAAATCCAGGCGGCCGGTCGCGCATTTGATGGCGATTTCCCACGCCGTGACGGCACTGACCGTGACAGCGTTCGCGGCGGACGCAATGGCGCGCCGCGTGGCGTCCGGCAGCTTTTCAGGGACGTCGCAGGCGCACAGGAAAATGTGCCTATCAAGCAGAAGTCTCAAGGGCATTTGCCATCAAAGGCATCCTGCATTTCCTTTGGCAGCGGATCGTCGAAATCGTCGCCGATCCGGATAAAGCCGCGCATCAGGCCCAGCGGGCGGTCGCCTTGCCGGTGGCGAGCGGCACCAGGCGGGCGCGGGGGCGGCCGGCCTTGGCGATGATGATTGCCTCACCCGCGCTGGCGCGTTCCACCAGGGCGGAAAGGTTGGTCCTGGCTTCATAGCGGTTAATCGTTGCCACGAGCCGCTCCTGATCTGGTTGCCGTATATAGGGAGAGGGCGTTGGTTGGTCAAGGTTGGTCAGGCAGGCCGCAGAAGGCGGAACGAACCGGGGCGCGGACCTTCGTGCCTTGCAATAAATTTTCGTGATGGTGCTGTCGAGGGCTTCACAACAATGCGCTTTCGAGTCAGTGTCGCGCGCCGCCCGCCGATGACAATGCGGGCAGGCAGCAGGGTCCATTCGGTTTCGAAGCGCTTGCGCGCGGGATCGCGCGTGGCACGCCGGCGAGACGCATGGGCGTGTGCCATCGTTTCACCAATCGGCAAGGAGGCGTACCGATCATGTCAATCCCAGGGGTTTTGCAATTTCGTTTCCTGTCGCTGCCCGCGACGGCTGCGGCGCTTTGGCTGGCGGGCGCGCCGCCGGCCGCGATGGCCAGTTTGAAGAATGCCACGTTGGAATGGAACTACTATTGTTATGGCGGTCTGTACGAGGCGGGCAACCAGTTTGTCGCCAATGGCCAGGTCGGCGGGCAGTTCCTGAGCTATTTCACCATCACCGCGGACAAGAATTCGGTGACGTTCAACTACAGCCCGTCGTCGGGCGGAACGTGGGCCAGTTCGGAGCTTTCGCTGGCGCCGACAATTTATAACGGTATTGCCATCAACCTGCTTTCGGCAGGTGCGATCACCAAGGTGAAGATCGACAAGGCAACCAACATGGCCGGGTTCGACAAAACACGCATCAGCTTCACCGCCAATCAGATCCAGGTGGATTGGCAGAATCTGACGTTTACCCCAACCACGATCGTCAAGCTGGACGTGAAGGCGACCAAGGGTGCGCAGTTCCATACCGGATCGATGCGGCCCATCGTTGCGCATTATGCGGCGCCGGCGAAACCGCCGCGGCCGCCCGGAAGCAACCCCCCCTAAAGGGCAAAAGTTTCTTGGCTCTTTTTTTCAAAAAAGAACTACGTCCTGCGTAACCAATCGAGCATGATCTGATTGACCTGCTCCGGCGCTTCCTGCTGCACCCAATGCGAGACGCCGGGCAGGCGATTGAGTGTAAAGTCGCTGACGTAAGGACCGTAGCCTTCCGTCAGCTCGAGGCCCAGCGCAGTATCCTGTTCGCCCCAGATCATCAATGTCGGCACCTCGATCCGCGGCGTGGCCCGATTGCGGCCAAGCGAGGAAAAATTTGCCCGATAGTAGTTGATCATGGCAGTCAGCGCGCCGGGGCGGCTGGCGTTGGCACGGTAATGATCGAGCACCTCGTTTGGAAATCGGGATTTGTCCACTGCCATGCCGAGAAAGGCCGCGCCGATGGCGCGGGCGCCGCTTGCGCCCAGCATGGCCTCGGGCAGGATGGGCAATTGGAAAAAGAAAACGTACCAACTGCGCCGCAATTGCGCCAGGCTGCGTCGCAGCACCGTGCGCATGATGGCGGGGTGTGGCACGTTCATGATGATCAGGCGGTCCAGCGGGCGGGCGCGCTCGATGGCGAATTGCCAGGCAATGACGGCGCCCCAATCGTGCGCCACCAGCAATCGCCGCCGCGCGCCGAACGCATCGAACAGCGCCGCGGCGTCATCGACCAGATGGCATAATGTATAGGCGGCGCGCGCGGCTGGCCTTGTCGTTTCGCCATAGCCGCGCAGGTCGGGCGCCACGGCGTGCCAGCCGGCTTGCGCCAGCGCGGGCAATTGGTGGCGCCAGGAAAAGCGGCTTTCCGGAAAGCCGTGCAGGCAGAGCGCAACAGCGTCGCCGGTGCCGGCTTCGTCGTAGGCGAAGTCGATATTATTGGCGCGAATTGTGCGCGGCGCCGTCATGGTCGCCGTCATGGTCGCCGTCATCGGCGCCCTTCGTCGACGTAGGGGTTTTTCGTGCCGCGCAACTGGATGCGGATCGGCGTCCCCGGCATGCCGAATTTCTCGCGCAGGCTGTTGACCAGGTAGCGCTGATATTCCTCGGGCATCTGTTCCGCGCGCGTGCCGAATACCAGGAAGGTGGGCGGACGCGCCTTGGCCTGGGTGACGTAGCGCAGTTTCAGGCGCCGGCCCTCGACCATCGGCGGCGAATGCCGTTCCTGCGCCTTTTCGAACCAGCGGTTCAGTTCGCCGGTCGGCACCCGCATGTTCCACACCAGATGGGCATGGCGGACCGCCGGCAGGAATTTGTCGACGCCGGCGCCGGTCATCGCTGATAGCGTCACGACAGGAATGCCGCGCATTTGGGTCAGCGATGTTTCCAATCGATCCGATATCGCCTGCCTGGTTTTCTGCCGGTCGGCCACCGCATCCCATTTATTCAGCACCAGCACGCAGGCGCGGCCCTCGCGCTCGATCAGCCGGCCGATTTGCAAATCCTGTTCGTGCAGGCCTTCGGTTGCGTCCACCGTCAGGGCCACAATTTCGGCCATTTTCAACGCCTCGATGCTGGCGCTGACGGACATTTTTTCCAGCGGCGCCTCGATCCGCGCCCGCTTGCGCAGGCCCGCGGTGTCGACAAGTTCGACGTCGCCATCGGGGTCGTGCAGGATGGCGGACACGGCATCGCGGGTCAGGCCCGGTTCCGGGCCCGTAATCATGCGCGCCTCGCCCAGCAGCCGGTTCAGCAGGGTGGATTTTCCCGCATTCGGCCGCCCGACAATGGCAAGTTTCAAGGGCCGCGGCGGACCGGAATTGTCGTCGGTGTCGGCCTCCTCGATCGCCTCCTCGGGCGGCAGACGGTCGGCAATTTCGCCCATTAGGTCGGCGATTCCCTCGCCATGCTCGGCGGAAACCGCAAGCGGCTCGCCCAGGCCGAGCGAAAACGCTTCCATCGCCGCGGTGCCGCCGCCGCGCCCTTCGGCCTTGTTCGCCACCACCAGCACCGGCACGTTCTGGCGACGCAACCAGGTCGCGAAATGCGCGTCGGCCGGCATGATGCCGGACCGTGCGTCCACCACGAACACCACCAGGTCGGCCTGCGCCACGGCGGCTTCGCTGCTGGCGCGCATGCGGCCGAACAGCGTTTCCGGCGCGCTTTCCTCCAGGCCGGCGGTGTCGACCAGGCGCACCAGGCGGCCGCGCAACATGGCCTCCGCATCCTTGCGGTCGCGTGTCACACCGGGCGTGTCCGCGACCAGCGCAAACCGGCGGCCGGCCAGGCGGTTGAACAGCGTGCTTTTGCCTACGTTGGGGCGGCCGGCGATGACGACCGTGGGGGTCATAGGACGGCGGCCTGGCATCGTCGGCCAATAAGTGCGGCGGCACGCCGACCAAGGTGCCTTTCCAAACACCAGCCAAGGGCCCGTTCGACCCGGCAACTCGATGCCGTTAATTTCGAACCGGCCCTTCGTGGTGCGCGTTTTTCATTTTGCAGTGTCCCGGCGTCGTGGATGCGGTGGGCCGAAGCCCACGCTACGGCCACGACCCCTAAACCCTGTTTCACTTGTAGGCTGTCAACGTGGCGTCGTCGCACAGGATCAGCACGGTCCCTTCGGCGGCGACGGGACACAGGGACACGCTGGAGCTCAAATCGAGATCCGACACGATCCGGCCATCCAGAGGATCGAGCACCGAAAGATGTTCGTTGGTGCTGGCCGCAATCAGCTTGCCGGCAATCAGCGCCGGGCCGGTCCACGAAATCAGCCCCTTGGTTCGTTTCACATTCTCGAACTGCGGCAGGTGCGCCACCCAATGCACGGTGCCGTCGACTTTCGAAATCGCGGCGACCCGCTGATCGGTATCGATAATGAACAGCGTGTCGCCGGCCAGCCAAGGGGTGTTGCCGCTCGGCACATCGCGCTCCCACACCCGCCGCCCGCTGCGCAAATCCAGCGCCGCCATCAGGCCGCCGAGGCCGATCGCGTACACCAGGCCGCTATCGATCACCGGGGCGCCCCGCACCGTGGCGAATTCCAGCAGGCTCGCGGTGCCTTTGAGGGTGCCGAGATTGTCGCTCCAGGCGAGCGTGCCGGTGTCGGTGGCCACCGCGGCCAGGTCGCCCGACTCGAAGCCCGCCACCACCAGGCCGTTCGACACCGCCGGCGAGGCGGTTGCCAGCACCCCCGCGTCGGCCTTGGTGGCCTGGAAGGTCCATAGCGGTGTGCCGTTCTCGGTGGAAAACGCCAGCATCTGCTGGTCGATCGTGCACAGGAACAGGCTGCCGCCCGCGACCGTTGGCGCGCTGCGCGCCGGCGAGCCGAGCGGTTTGCGCCAGATGACGGTGCCGTCGCTGGCGTTCAGGGCCATCACCTCGGCGCGGCCGGTGGCGGCGTAGATGCGCCCGCCATCCTCCGAAATGCCGCCGCCGAGATTGCCGCTGCGATTCTTCGGCGGCTTGGTGGGCTGGGTCCAGACGCGCTGGCCGCCGCCCACGTCCCAGGCCGCAATTACCCCGTCGGCGTCGTAGGTATAAATCCGGCCGCCGACGATGAGCGGCTGCGAGGTGATGCGGGTGCGATAATCGCCGCCGGCGCCAATGCCGCGTGACCAGGCCTTGGTCAGCCCGCCCGCCAGGTTGCCGCCGCTATGGGTCGCGTCGCCGCCTTGCTGGGCCCAGGCGGCGTTGGCAACCACCGGCGGCAAGGTCACGTCCGCCACGGCATCCACCACCAGCCCGCGCGAGGGCTGCAGAACCGGCTCGCGATGGCCGTGAATCGGCGGCTTGGCGTCGTCGGTGAGCCAATCGAACCAGCTGCACCCGCCCAGCGCCAGCGGCAGCGCAAGCGCGGCGCGGCGGCCCAGAAGCACACGGGTAGCACGGTCGGCGGAAGATGGCTGGCCCGCCGGCGTCCTCGTCGGGTTGGTCACTGAACCGCACCTGCATCGCTGGCCACGGCGGACAGCAGGCTCTGGGTGAGCTGCCGCAAGCCCTGCGGTGTGGTGGGATCGCTCAGCAACTCACGCATCAGGGCAACTGCCTCCTTGGTGCGGCCGAGCCGCAGGTCGAGCAACGCATTTATCTGAATGGCAAAAGGCTTGAAGGCGCTGGTGCTTTGCAGGATCGGCAGGAGCTCGGCCTTCAGCGCCTTCTCATCCCCGGTGTCGATCCGCTGCTGCACGCTGGTCACGGTGGCCAGATCGCGCAGCACTTGCGGCGCGCTGGTGTCGGCGGCAACGGCGCGCCATGCGGCGACCGCCTTGTCGTGCCGGCCGGCATCCCAGTCCAGCGCCGCCAGTTGAAGCTCCGCCAGAATCCGGTATCCGTCGGGCCCGTGCGCCGCGATGTCGGCGAACCGTGTGGCCAGGTTCTTCGGCGGCAGCGCGAGCTCGGTGGCTTTCTGGGCGGCCAGGAACTGCATCGCCACCGCGTCGTGCGACGTCTCCTGGCGATCCTGCCACCAGGTATAGCCGCCGACGGCCGCCAGCGTGGCGAGCATGGCAACCACCATCAGGCCGCCATAGCGTCGCAACAGCGAGCGCGCCCGGTCCGCCCGCAGATCCTCGCTGACTTCGTCAAAAATATCCGGCACGCGTTCCGCCCAAAACTCTCAGTGGCGGGCGGTATAGCGGCCCTGCTGCCCTCAAGGCCAGAGGCAGCCTTTGCGGTTGGTTTACCGGGCCCGTGCCAGAGTCGCGCCATGCGGCATTCTGTCCCGTTCCTGGCGTTGGCGCTCGCCTTGTCCGCCTGTCACCCGGCGGCGACGCCGGTGGTGGCGGTGGCGGCGGCGGAGGCGGCCAGCGTGGCGGTGTTCGGCCGCGGCGGGTTCGATATGGCCTATTCGCTGGTGTCGGGGCGCGATTGCTCCATTGTCCGGCTGGACAAGGGGCAGAGCTACTGCCGCCACAAGGAAGCGCCGCCGCCGCCGCCCGAATTCTGCACGCATACGCTGGGGGTGCCGCAATGTTTTTCCGACCCGGCGTTCCTGCCCGACCATCCGGCGGGGATCGCGGATGGGCCGTCCCGGCTGACGCCGGAGCAGGCGCGGAATGCACAGGGGGGGTGGCCGTAACAGGACAAAGGAAGGAAGACTTCTTTTTGAAAAAAGAAGCAAAAACTTTTGCTATTTCAAACGGGCCTATCTTGCTTGACGGGCGGTCTTCTCCGCTCTTGTATCCCTGCCTCGCCAGTAGGAACCAATGATGCAAAGAGCTTTGTGGGCCGCGGTGGCGGCGGTCTTTCTCACAGCGACCGCACCCATAGTGCCGCCTGGAAAGGCCACACCGGTTGCCAAGCCGTACGACGAGACGGCCGACGCGCATGCGGCGGTGGCGGCCGCATTCACCGCGGCGCACGCCTCCGGCCACAAGGTGCTGCTGGATTTCGGCGGCAACTGGTGCCCCGACTGCCGCATGCTGGCCGGCGTGCTGGATATGCCGCAAGTGCAAACCTGGTCGTCACAGCATTTCGAAACGGTTTATATCGATGTCGGACGCTTCACCAAGAACACCGACATTGCCCAGCACTACGGCATAAAGCTGACAGCGGCGCCGACCGTTCTGGTGGTGACACAAGACGGCAAGCTGCTGAATGGCAAAGACGTCTTCGCCCTGGCCAATGCCCGCTACATGTCCGCGCAGGCGGTGGTTGACCTGCTGGCATCATGGACCGGCGGCTGATCCAGGTAAAAGGTCGGCAGCTCCCGGAGGAATAATATGGCGCGGCCATCAGGTTCGTGGTGATAGGCTTGCCGCGGATGTCTGCCGACACACGGCACCATGCACGGCTTTCATTATAGGTCCGCCTCAAATCGACCCCGCACCAACCGATCTGGCAGCCGCACCCGAAACACGTCGCACCCGTGCGCCAATTGTCGGCCACCGACTGGACAAACACCACGCCTGATGCTGGAAACCGCGCCATGCCACCAAAACCCTCCATGACCGACGGACAGCGTGCCTATGAGGCCAAACGCGCCGCCAGGGCCGGCATGTCGCTGGACAAATGGCTCGCGCTCAAGAGCCGCGAAGCTGCCGAGGCCGCGCGCGCCCAGGCCCGGGCCGCGGAGCAGGCGCGCAAGGCCGAGAAAAAACCCGGCTTCTTTTCCCGCCTCATCGATCGCGGCCACAAGCCGCTCTGATCCGTCCGCTCGCTGTCCACGCCGATTGGAGCGTCCGCCCCGAAAAGCGATGGATGTGCCTGGCTTTTCCACGGCAGGAAGGCTGGCGCCTGGAGCCGCCTGAACCCGTAGGTCCGCCGCAAACCCTGCTCGCCCGCTTGCGCACCCGCGCGGCCGGCGCGCCGGTTGCCTTCGGCATCGATTGCCCGCTCGGCGTGCCGCGCGCCTACGCCGCCGGCCTGACCGAAGCCGCCGATTTCCCAACCTTTCTGCGTCAGCTTCGCGACCGCCCCGGCTTCTTCAACGTCGCCGCCACGCTGGCCGACATCTCCCCCGCCAGCCCCTTCTATCCCGCCCGCGGCGTCGCGGGCATGAAACGCCTCGCCCATGCCACTGCGCTCGGCCTGCCCGACGCCGCCGCGCTGTGCCGCGCGTGCGACCGCGCCACCGCCGAACGCCCCGCCGGCGCGCCTGTGTTCTGGACCCTCGGCGCCAATCAATCGGGCAAGGCCGCCATCTCCGCCTGGCGCGACATGCTCATCCCCGCCCTGCACGCGCCCGATCCCCCCTGCCTCTGGCCGTTCGCCGGCCGCTTCCTGAAAACGCTGCGCGAGGCTCCGTTGGTGGTTGCCGAGACCTACCCCGCGGAGGCCATGCGCCAGCTCGGCTTGCACATTGCCGGCAGCAAACGGCGCCAGCCGGACCGTGCCGCCTACGCCGCCGATATCCTGCGCGCCATGCACCAATGCGCCGCGATTCCGGCAAATAGGTTGCGTCAGGCGATCCTGGAAGGTTTCGGTCCCGGCGAGAGCGGCGAGGATCAGTTCGACTGTGTGCTCGGCGTGCTGTGCGTGCTGGGTGTGCTGACGGGAACGCGGCCCGACACGGCACCGGACGATTATTGGATCAAGGCCTGGGAAGGCTGGGTGCTGGGTCAGACGGCGCTGCCGCGACGTTAGAGCATTATCAGCCTGACTGGAATCGCCGGATGTGGGCGGATAGCTCCGGGCTGATACAAATGCTCTGCAAACAACTAGCTGGAGCGGCCCGACGAACGCCGACGATTTTCCAGTCAGGCTGAAGCCGCTCTCGTGTCTGTCCCACGAGTAAGTTAGCAAAAACAGAAGGTTAGGAAGAACGCTCTGTTCTGAAGAAAAGAACCAAAAGACTTTTGCTGTCTGGTGCTGTCTGGGCGCAATCCCCCGACTTACCGGCTCATGGCCTCAACCTGATCGGGCAAAAATAGCGCTTGCGGTCTTTGATCTAACATAATATGTTATTTTCACTGACTTATTGCTTCGCACCTTTGCTCATCAGTGGAGACAAACTTTATGAAAAAGCTCATGTTTTCGGTTGCTTCTGCATGTCTGTTGTCCGGTGTGGCATTCGCGCAGCCCGGCCTGACCTGCCTGATCAACCCGTCCGACCCCACCTGCGTATGTGCCGGCGGCGAGACCGACGGCGATTGCACCGAGGGGGTACATCGCGGCCTCATGCTCGGCACGGTGATCCATGATGAGGTAGCGGTTTCCATGACCGGGAGCCGTGCGGAAGCAGCACTGCGCGCCGGCAAGTAAGGGGCCGGGCTGAAGTCTCGCCCGATAACGGAAAAGCCGCGGCGGGAAACCTCCGCGGCTTTTCCGTTTTCGGGGATTCACGTCGGCCTTGACGCTTCCCGAATACGGGAACAAAGTAAGAACATGACCAAGGCCTCACTTGCCGCGCTGCGTGGCCGCATCCGGTTGCTGGAACGCCCCACCAGCAAGGCGGGTGGCGTGCTGCCGTTTGGGGTGGCGGCGCTGGATGGGGGGCTGCCGGAGGGGGGGCTGGCGCGGGGCGCGCTGCATGAGGTTGCGGGGGGCGGGGCCGACGAAGTGATGGCGGCGGCGGCCACGCTGTTCGTGGCGGGGATTTTGGCGCGGCTGGAGGGGCCGGTGATGTGGTGCGCCATGGGGCGGGATTTGTTCGCGCCGGGGCTGGCGTGCGTGGGTCTGGACGCGGCGCGGGTGCTGCATGCCGTGGCGGCCGACGAGAAGCAGGTTCTGATCGTGATGGAGGAAGCGTTGCGCCATCCGGGCCTTGCGGCCGTGGTGGGCGAGCTGTCGCGGCTGCCCATGGTGGCGTCGCGCCGGCTGGTTCTGGCGGCGGAGAAATCGGGCGTGATGGCGGTGGTGCTGCGCCGGCGGCGGGAGGGCAAGCCGGCCGAACTGGGCGTGACCGCAGCTGCGACGCGATGGTGCGTCACGCCGGTGCCGTCGGCGCCATTGCCAGGGTCAGGTATCGGACAGGGCGTGGGACGGGCGCGGTGGCGGGTGGAACTGGTGCGGTGCCGGGGTGGCGCCTCGGGTGCATGGGAGATGGAGGCGTGCAATGCGCAGGGTAGTCTCGGTGTATTTGCCGATGTGGGCGACCGACAGGTGGCAGCAGCTTAACCGGCGTTTGGGCGCGGAGCCGCTGGCTCTCACCGATCGCCGCTTGGTGTATGCTGCCAATGAGGCGGCGCTCGGCTTGGGCGTTTACGTGGGAATGCCGGTCGCCCAGGCGCAGGCCATGCTGCCCGGCTTGCGGGTTGAGACGGCGGACCCGGCGGGCGACGTCGCGGCCTTGCGGCGGCTGGCCGGATGGTGCCTGCGGTTCAGTCCGCTGGCGGCGCCGTGCGTGCCCGACAGCGTGTGGATCGACGTGTCCGGCTGCGCGCATCTGCATGGTGACGAGGATCGGCTTGTGCAGGCCATCATGGAGCGGCTGGGAGAGGCGGGCCTGGCGGCGCGGGTTGCGGTGGCGGACACGCCGGGCTGTGCGTATGCGCTGGCCAGATATGGGCTGGACGCGCTGTGCGTGGTGCCGCCGGGCGAGGGTCCGGCGGCACTTCTGGCGGCCTTGGCGCCTCTACCGATAGAGGCGTTGCGGCTGGACGCGGCGGTGTCGGCCGGCTTGCGGAACCTGGGATTCGACACGATCGCTCAGTTGACGGCGGCGCCGCGGGCCCCGCTGGCAAGGCGCTTCGGCGCCGGCCTGATGCGGCGGCTGGACCAGGCGCTGGGCCGCGCCGGGGAGCCGCTGGAGCCGGTGGCGCCGGCCGGCCTGATCCGGGTGCGGCAGGGATTTCCCGAACCCATCGCGACATCCGACGATCTGCTGCGCATTACCGCACTGCTCACCGAACGGCTGTGCGACAAATTGCGCCAGGCCGATCTGGGCGCCAGCCGGCTCGATCTGGTGTTCGTGCGGGTGGATGGGTTGCCGCAAATGGTGCAGGTGGGCACCGCGGCGGCGACGCGCGACGCGGCGCACCTGACGCGGCTGCTGAGTGCGCAGATCGAAACGGTGGACCCCGGTTTCGGGGTAGACAGCGTGTGGCTGGCCGCTCCGCTGACCGGCAATTTGGGCGCGCGGCAGGTCGTGTCGGATCTCGCCGCCGGGCACGCGGCGGCGGATTTGAGCAGCCTGATCGATACGTTGCTTAATCGGCTGGGCAGCCGGAATGTGTTTCGGGTGGCTTCGGTGGAGAGCGACATTCCGGAACGTTCGGTGCGGCGCGTGGCGCCCGGCGGTAGCGAAACGGGTGGCCGATGGCCGGCATCGTTGCCCCGGCCGTCGCGTCTGCTCAATCCGCCACGGGCGGTGGATGCGGTTTCGTTGCTGCCCGACCATGCACCGGTGCAATTCACCCTGGGAAAGCGCGCGCACCGGGTGCGGGCGTCGGACGGGCCGGAGCGGATTTTCGGCGAATGGTGGCGCGCGGATGATGAGTTCTTTGCGGTACGGGATTATTTCCAGGTGGAGGATGAGGATGGGCGGCGCTTCTGGTTGTTTCGCGAAGGTGATGGAGAGCATCCGGAAAGTGGCGACATGGGATGGTATTTGCATGGGCTGTTTGGATAAAAGTAAAAGTTTTCTGGTTCTCTTTTTCAAAAAAGAACCGCTTCCTTCCTTATGCCTTACATAGAACTCCAAGTCACCTCCAACTTCTCCTTCCTCCGCGGCGCCTCCCACCTGGAGGAGCTATTCGCGCAAGCAAGTGCCTATGGCTTTGACGCGTTAGCCATCACCGACCGCAATTCGCTGGCCGGCATTGTGCGGGCGCATGAGGCGGCGCGGCAGACCGGCGTGCGGCTGATTGTCGGGTGCCGTATCGATTTGCGGGATGGCGGGTCGGTGCTGGTTTACCCCACCGGCCGGCCGGCTTATGCGCGTTTGTGCCGCCTGCTCAGCCGCGGCAAGGGGCGCGCCGGCAAGGCGAAATGCGATCTTGGCTGGGACGATCTGGCGGAACATGCCGAAGGGCTGGTGGCCGTTCTGCTACCGGATCAGGCCGATGAGGTGCTGGCCGCACGTCTGGCGCGGCTGCGGGCGGATTTTGGCGCGCGCGCATATCTGGCAATGACGTTGCGGCGCCGGCCGGGCGATGCGCAGAGGCTGGCCGCACTGGCGCGCATGGCGGCGGCTGCACGTGTGGCGCCGGTGGCGACCGGCGACATACTGTATCACGCGCCCGAACGGCGCATTCTGCAGGATGTCATGACGTGCATTCGCGAAGGCACGCGGATCGATGATGCGGGTTTCCGGCGCGAGCGTTTTGCCGATCGCCATTTGCGCGCGCCTGGCGAAATGGCGCGTCTGTTTGCGCGCTTTCCCGAAGCGTTGCGCAACAGCGAGGAAATTGCGACTGCATGCCGTTTCAGCCTCGATGAACTGCGCTACCAATATCCGCGGGAGGCGATGGATGGGCTGTCCGCCCAGCAGACGCTGGAAAAGCTGACATGGGCGGCGGCAGAAGAACGTTTTGCTGGAGGCGTGACACCGCGCATGAGCGCGCAATTGCGCCACGAGCTTTCCTTGATTGCCGAGCTGGACTATGCGCCGTATTTCCTCACGGTGAACAGCATTGTGCGGTTCGCTGTCGGGAACGGCATTCTGTGCCAGGGGCGGGGCAGTGCGGCCAATAGTGCGGTGTGCTACGTGCTGGGCATTACCGCCATCGATCCGGTGCAGTCCGATCTGCTGTTCGAACGTTTCATTAGCGCCGAGCGGCGCGAGCCGCCCGATATCGACGTCGATTTCGAGCATGAGCGGCGCGAGGAGGTCATCCAATGGATTTTTGAAACGTACGGCCGCGATCGCGCGGCTTTGTGCGCAACAGTGATCCGCTACCGTGCGCGCGGCGCCGTGCGCGACGTGGGCAAGGCGCTGGGACTGCCCGAGGACGTCACGGCCGCCCTGGCCGCGCAAGTGTGGGGCTGGAGCGCGGAGGGGGTGAATTCCGAACACGCGGCCGAACTCAACATGAATTTATCGGACCGGCGGTTGCGCCTGACGCTCGATCTGGCGCGCGAACTGATGGGATTTCCCCGCCATCTGTCGCAGCATCCCGGCGGTTTTGTTCTGACACAGGATCGGCTGGACGATCTGGTGCCGATCGAACCCGCCGCCATGAAGGACCGGCAGGTGATCGAGTGGGACAAGGACGATATCGACACGCTGCGTTTCATGAAGGTGGATGTGCTGGGCCTGGGCATGCTCGGCTGCATGCGGCGGGCGTTTACGCTGCTGGCGGAACAAAAGGGCATTTCGCACGATCTGGCATCCATTCCGCAGGAAGATCCGGCGACCTATGCGATGATACGGCGGGCCGACACGCTGGGCACGTTCCAGATCGAAAGCCGGGCGCAAATGTCCATGCTGCCGCGGCTGAAACCAACCACGTTCTATGACCTGGTGATCGAGGTGGCCATCGTGCGGCCGGGTCCTATCCAGGGCGAAATGGTGCACCCGTACCTGCGAAGGCGGGATGGGAAGGAACCGGTGGAATTCCCCACGCCGGAACTGAAGGCGGTGCTGGGCAAAACCCTGGGCGTGCCGTTGTTTCAGGAGCAGGCGATGAAAGTCGCCATCGTGTGCGCCGGCTTTTCGCCCGGCGAGGCGGATCAATTACGCCGCGCCATGGCCACGTTCAAGATGACCGGCGGCGTGCATAAATTCCGCGACAAACTCATAGCCGGCATGATCGAACGCGGCTACGCGGCAGAGTTCGCCGAACGCACCATAAAACAGATCGAAGGTTTCGGCAGCTACGGTTTTCCCGAAAGCCACGCCGCCAGTTTCGCCTTGATTGCCTATGCCAGTTCCTGGATGAAGTGCCATCATCCGGATGTTTTTGCCTGCGCCTTGCTGAACGCACAGCCGATGGGGTTTTACGCGCCGGCGCAGATCGTGCGCGATGCCAGGCTGCACGGCGTGGAAGTGCGGCCGATTTGCATAAATGCCAGCCGCTGGGATTGCACGCTGGAGCCGGGAACAGGCAAGTATCTGGCCATCCGTCTAGGCCTACGCATGGCCCGCGGCTTTGCCAACGCACACGGCGCTGCCATCGTATGCAACCGCGGGAAACGTCCTTACATATCCATCGACGACGTGCACGGTCGCGGCAAAACCCCTGCGTCCGCCTTGGAAAAACTCGCCGAGGCCGATGCGTTCGGCGGCCTGGGCCTCGATCGGCGCCGGGCGCTCTGGCAGGTGCGAGCCCTGGCCGACACCGATTTGCCGCTGTTTGCCGCCGGCGAAACAATAACCGAGCCCCAGGTGGACATCGTGGCCATGAAACCGGGCCGCGAAGTGGTGGAAGATTACCGCAGCGTTGGCCTGTCGTTACGGCAACATCCGGTTGCCTTCCTCCGCCCCGAATTACGCGCCCGCAACATTGTCCGCGCCGCCGACCTGCCCGCCGTGCGCGACGGACGCCTGGTGGAAATCGCCGGCATCGTTCTGGTCCGCCAACGCCCCGGCAGCGCCCGCGGCGTGATGTTCATAACCATCGAGGACGAAACCGGCCACGCCAACCTCATCGTCTGGCCCGCGGTGTTCGAAGCAAACCGCCGCCTGATCCTGTCCGCCACCATGATCGCCGTGCGCGGACCCTTGCAACGCGAAGGCGAGGTAACCCACATCATCGCCCGCGACCTCACGGATTTGTCCGAGTTACTGCGCAGCGTCGGCGCCCGCGGCGCGTTTCCGTTGCCTTATGGTCGTGGCGATGAAGCCAAGCATGGCGGTGGCCCGGACCCACGCGGGAATGCACCGCGGGCGCGCGATATTTACGTGCCGGATATGAGGGCGGAGGGGGAGATCAAAGTGAAGACACGGGATTTTCGGTAGGGCAGGGACAAAGCGACGAAGAAGTCGTTCTTTTTTGAGCCGCCTACATGGCCGGCCGCGCGTGGAAACGCCCGAGCACTTGGTGAGCCTTCGGCTCGATCCAGACGTGGTTGCACGCTTCCGGGCAACAGGACCGGGATGGCAGTCGCGTATCAATGAGGTTCTGCCCAAGCACTTGCCCGAGAGTTAGATGTAGACGCTACAAACTACAGCCAGTCGGCCATTTTCCGCGACATGGTTGCTTCAGTCTGATGAGTGAACCGATGACGACCACTCAAAGTGGGCATCGCCAGCTACGACGATATGAAGGCCCGCACGATGCGGCGGCGCGCGGCGAGAAACGCATCGCGGCGGACGAACCCAAGGTGTGGTTCACCTCCACGGAGACCATTGCCAAGGTGCTGTCAGCGGGCAACCGTGACGTGCTGCGCGTTATCGTGGAGTGGGAGCAGGCACGTAGCGCCATACCCGCCCCGCGTTGCACCCGCGCCCCGCGCCCCCTACTGTCCGCCCGCCCGCGGAGTCTGCACATTGATTACCGACATCCTGTTCAACCTCATTATGTTCGCCCTGAATTTGCTCACTTGGGCGGTCATTCTCGCGGCCATCATCAGCACACTTATCTCGTTCAACGTGCTGGACACCCGCAACCGGTTCGTATGGTCCATTGCCGATTTCCTGGCCCGGGTCACCGATCCGCTGCTACGGCCGATCCGGCGGCGTATGCCGAATTTCGGCAATATCGACTTCAGCCCGCTGGTGCTGCTGGTGCTGCTGCAAATGGTCGCCCGGCCGCTGGTCATCTATCTCTATGCCGGCATCAAAACCGGCATGTGGCCGTCGCTGATTTAATGCAGTTCCGGCGCGAACGGCCGGACGCCGCAGCCCTGTGACCGCGCACCTGCTGGACGGCAAGGCGCTGGCCGCCGACCTGCGCGCCCAAGTCGCCGCCCGCGCCGCCGCGCTGCCCTACCGCCCCGGCCTCGCCGTGGTGCTGGTCGGCGACAATCCCGCCAGCGCCGTGTATGTCCGCAACAAGGATCGCGCCGCACAGCAAGCGGGCCTGAATGTCCAAACCATTCGCCTGCCCGCCGGAACGCTGCAAGCCGCCCTGCTGACCCTGATCGGCCGCCTCAACACGGACCACGACGTGGACGGCATTCTCGTCCAGCTCCCTTTGCCGCCGCATATCGACACCCGCGCCATCCTCGAAGCGGTGGACCCCGCCAAGGACGTGGACGGCTTTCATCCCATCAATGTCGGCCGCCTGGCCGAAGGCTCCGCCATCCTGGCCCCCTGCACCCCGCGTGGCGTGATGAAACTGCTCGCCGCCGCCGGCGTATCCCTCGACGGCGCCCGCGCCCTGGTGCTCGGCCGCTCCGCCATCGTCGGCCGCCCGGTCGCCAACCTGCTGCTGGCAGCCAACGCCACCGTCACCATCGCCCACTCCCACACCCGCGATCTGCCCGCCGAATGCCGCCGCGCCCAAGTGCTCGTCGCCGCTGTCGGTCGCCCCGAAATGGTCACCGGAGATTGGCTCGCAGACGGCGCAATCGTCATCGACGTCGGCATCAATCGCCTCCCCGACGGACGCCTCGTAGGCGATTGCAACACCGCAAGCTGCGCCGAACGCGCCGCCGCCATCACCCCCGTCCCAGGCGGCGCAGGCCCCATGACGATCGCCTGCCTGCTGGAGAACACCGTACTGGCGGCGGTGGCGCGACGGAAGGAAGGCCGGGGCTCTGCCCCTGGACCCCGCTAAGGACGAGTCCTTAGAACCCGTTACTTAAGGGAGGTCAGGGGACAAGGAGGGGGGCATCGAGGACGATCGAACACCCGTGTGCCCCTCTCCTTTGTCCCCTGACTTTCATAAACAAAAAGGGGTCTGGGGACTTGTCCCCGTCGTGCGAAGCACGCTTTCGCGTGACGTGCGAAGCACGCTTTCGCGTGACGTGCGAAGCACGCTTTCGCGTGACGTGCGAAGCACGCTTTCGCGTGACGTGCGAAGCACGCTTTCGCGTG
>Ga0116229_10006536_pt1 | contig 18720 bp, 17 predicted proteins | sample S1TSphgellanicum_3_FD_87313 | JGI IMG/M metagenome (GOLD analysis project Ga0116229, IMG submission 87313) | Host-associated microbial communities from peat moss isolated from Minnesota, USA - S1T2_Fc - Sphagnum magellanicum MG | ecosystem: Host-associated > Plants > Peat moss > Unclassified... | reverse complement strand
TGTGATGTTGTGATGGTTTTTTTTAGGATTTTCCAAATTTAGCAACCGAACTTGTAATAGATTTCTTGAGGTTATTTTCAGATCACAACCATGTTATGATGATTTTTTTATTTTTTTTCTGATTGTAGGATTGAGTTAGGTAAGGTTATTGACGAATCCAAGAGCATGCAATCTTCAAATTAATATTACAACTCCTTCATTTGTGATGGCTTTTGATAAGGATTTTTCTAGGTTTGCCAACAAAGGTTGTAATGGATTTCTTTTAGGTTCTTGTCAAATCACATTCATGTTATGATGGATTTTTGTTGGATTGTAGAAACATATTATGTGAGGTTGTTAAAAAAAAATTCAAGACCATGCAATCCACAAATTAGTAGTACAACTCCCTCATGTGATGCCAATTGTGAATGCTAACCCATATTGGGCAACAATGGCTTTGAACTAGGCTAGGGTATCATCATGTGCCCTCCTTAGCTTAAAAATTTATTAACTTTGTCAAATAAATATTCATGAGTTGAAAAGTTTGTATTCTTTGGAAAGTCTACCACATGATTTCTTTAGGAGGAAGAAAACAGGATCCAATGTCTCTAGTTGATGGCTCCAAAAGATGTACAATAGCAATGTTTTCAAAAGTATAGAGTCATTCTAATTTAACATTTGACTTGAAATAAGTTGTGTGATGCGCAATTGCAATACCAAGGGGACTTGGTGCTGAACCAAATGTAGCTGAAAAAGTATTTGGATGATGTTAAGAATTTGTGACACCATGATTATAAGTGATATTGATTATTGGGAGGAAAAGATACATGTTAATTTATTTTTTCATATCCGTGTTAGTGGAGAGGGGAAAAGAGCGAGATAGTTATAAAATGGAGATATTTATTACAAAAGGTAAGAATTTTTTATAAAGAAAGTTCATAGGAAAAGGAAGTAGTTATTAAAAAAGAAATGAAGTAGTTAGGCTTAAAAATGAGATAGTTAGTTTTGAAATTGTGTTTGGAATGATCCACGAATGACCATAGGAAGGATTCCAAAAAATCCCCCATATACCAAGTCTGATTACTCGTCACTGGAATTAAGAATTATGGGGGTCCTAATGTAGTCATTTTGATATTTTAAAGAAATTTTGAATGGTTTTTTTGCGACTTGTTATTAAATATGCATAAAGTTACAATAACACATCATATAGTTATGTTTTGACCATTGTTGAATATAAATGAATTTTCAAAAAGTGTGCAAATTTTCATTTTGTTTTGAAAAATGATTATAATTTAAATCGAACCAAAATATATGTTAATTGCTTTAGGATTTTGCTTTTGTATTATAAATTATAATTTTCTTTTATATGTCATGTGTACATTACATCCCATTTACATGTGATAAAAAACTTTTAAAATTTTAAAATTTCACATCTTTTAAATTACGAGTGGCTTTTGAGTGTGTGTAATAAGTTATCATCATCTCAATTTTTTTGCCATATTAAGATAGTTATGGATTAGCCCTTTGTAAAATTGTCCTTATTTAATGTACATGTTCAAGTTCAAAGTCCATTACTAGAATCAAAACTTGAAATTAAATTAAATTATTTTTAAATTTAAATTCTTTAACAATCATATTAATCATTCAGCACAACTTCCCATGATTCACATGGCATTAAAATGACACCATCTAAACATATGTAACAAAGTTTGCAATTTTGACAATCATTTGACATGATTTTTGACTTGTTTGACTATCATTGTACCTAAATGGCCTTGACTTTCATGTTATCGAAGGTATGGAAGGAAATGTCAAATGTAATGGTTTTTGTAAGTGATTTATATATGTACTTTGTGATGGATGACGGTTTGTAGATTTTTGGGCAACAAAACACCCAACAATGAGTAGATGGAAAAAGACTTCAAGAATCATGCTTTGCTCTAACATATTGTAACCAACTTTCAAAATATGGCCACATTAGATGGAGTGCTAGATTTTGTTTTAATACACCTTCAACTTGTGTCAATAAACATGAATAAGTGGGTTGGAACACTTGTCAAGTGTGTCAATAAAATCATGTCTTAAGAATGTGTTAGTATTATGTTTGCAAATGTGCTAGAAATTAGAAAAAAAATTGGGTTAATTTGGTTGGTAGTATGAAACTATTGACAACCATTCACAAATAACAAATTTTCAAAATTCTTTTGTCAAAGATGGAAGAAAATAACAATAATTTTTGTCAAGCAAACAATGCAAAAGTCATGCATGTAATTGATAATATTTTGATTTTTAAAAATCATGAATTTTTTAATAAATGGAAACATGTTTGTTGCAAAATTGATGATGAATCGTGTTAAACAATCATAAAAATATTGGATACATTTTGTTGGTAATATGCAACTATTGACAAATTGTAATCACAATACATGCACTCATCAAACTAAAAATGCTTTGTCAAATATGGCAAGAAAATAACAATAAGTTATGTCAAAGACGAAATGTAAAAGTCATGTATAATTGATGAAAAAATCATAATCTTTATTAGAAAATGGAAACATGTATGTTGCAAAAATTGATGTTGAATTGCATTAAGCAATCACAAATGATTGGGTTAATTTTGTTGGTAATATGCAACTATTGACAAGTATTCACAATACATGCACGCAATAAAATTAAAAATTCTTTGTCAAATATGGGAAGAAAATAACAATAAATTACGTCAAACAAGAAATCTAGAAGTCATGTATAATTGATGAAAAATATTATGATATTTGTCACAAAATGGAAACATGTATGTTGCAAACTTGATGATGAATTATGTTAAACAATGATAGAATGTGTCAATAAATCAAACAACTTTTGTGAAAATTCTAACACATTTTTTGTTGGAAATGTTGAAGATAACCTCAAGCTAGTGAATTACAAATTTGAATGTAATCAAGGGAAAAGTGCCATAACTTGTGGAATCAAAGATGAAAGAGATGTGTGACTAAACTTATGTCATATACATGACAATTTGTGAATGAAAATTGTTCACAACAAATAACAAGCACTGTACAATCTCAAAAACTTGTGAAACAAACATGCAAGAATATGAGTATGGATGTGCTAAATAGATCTTGAAATTAAGAACATTGTAAGTTTGAAGTTGATGTGAAATAATTCTATTGTTGATATGATGCAATTATGTTGCTATGTTGTTCTTTCAACATGTTTTTCAATAAATTGCTACCCAATGACATTTTTAATGCAACATCACATTAGTTGCATGTTTTTGTTACATCATCATTAATATGGAACCTTGGATTTGTTTTGGATGTGTGCAAAATATGTCTCAAAGACAATACAAACCTATTGAAAAATCACAAATTTGTTGTAGTGGCAAGAGTTTCAAGGTTTGTTGTTGATTCAATTATCCCCCTAAATAGGACACACATAATGATTAAGGGATAGTTTTCAGTGAGCTCATGAACAACTTGCCACTTCGTTCAATTTAGGCAACAAACAATGTATCTATTGAATGGAGGACAAAATTAGGACAAAGAATCACAATATTTCTAGTGACAACATTTTTTCTAGAAATGTCATGGCACATGTAACACATTATAACACCATAAATATATTTAAAGACAAGCTCCCAAAGGTTGTGACAAAGTGTCTAGTACTCATTGACCAAACTTTGTTTTTAGAAAAATTGGTCAAAAACGTGAAAGGAAACCAAACCATGAAGCAATAGGAAGCTCCCTTGTGCCATGTCCTATGCCATCAATCTTTACTATCAATAGGCTTGTTGCCTACCATCCTACACCATTCATAAATTTGATTTCCTTGTCCTCCTCCATCCTTTTCTCCATACTTGTCCAAAATTTAATGCAAACTCATCAAATGCACTACAAAATGTATATATGGCCAATAATTTGTATGTATATAATGGATAGATGAATGTACCATAAGGTTGAATCAAATATGCTTTTCTCTTTTAATTTGGGCAATTTTTATTGCTTGAAAAGGTGAATTTGTAGGAAGCTCTTTATTTTTCATAATTAGTACATTTGGAACTTTGCTTTTTAAGAAATCAATACAGGACTATGTATACTATGAGCTATGTTGATTCGATTTTAGTGCTAAATGTTTGAGTTATTAGAACACTATGAGCTGCAAATCAATTTTTGACTTCTCATCCTATGTGTTCCTTTATGGAGTTGATTGTTAAGTTGAGCAGATGCGCATGTTGATTGAGATTTGGTATTCTATTGCACTGCGTATATTAGTCTAAGTTGTGAATTCTATGTTTCAATGCAAATATAACATGCTGCCACAGAAGATTAGAATGACATGAATAATCATCAGGGTTCCCTAGTTGAAGAGATTCAGACTTGGAGAAATGGGAATTGTGATTAGGTCTTAGGGATTCAGGAGAGTATTTGTGATGTTGGAGTCTTAAGAGTGATGGGAGAAGGCATTGGTGATATTGTTCATGAGAAGAAGAGGAAGCGTGATCTTGTTTTCTGTAAGAGTGTGATTAGTGATTATAGGATTGAGAGACTGGCAAACAAAGGGAAAGTTGTTGATGTGAACTTTGTGACATGAAACGTCTGAGGAGAACTCAAAGAGCAGTCAGTACAAGATGTCTAGGTGAATTAGAAGTCCACGGGAATGCAGGTTTATCTATTGAAATTGAATGTTGAAGTTGTTGTGCTGGAGATTTTGGAGCTGCAAAGAGAGCGTAGTGCATGTGACAATGTATTATTAATGGAGACAGTTTGATTCCAAATCTGAAGGATGACAAGGAAGCATCATCTGGACCATAATGCATGTCTATTGGCAGAGCATTGTGCATTGGTTTATGGAAAGCACATGAATTTGTGATCAATGTATTGAGAATGAATGAGCTCAAAGTTGGCAAATATTACAATAGAGATGAATAAGCCATGATTTTGTGCAATTCAGTGAACTTTGAATTTTGAACTTTCCCTTTGATAAAAAGTTATTCTCTATCTTTTTCAACCATCCTTTGTGAGGACAAAAGCATGTCACCATAACCACTAACCAATCTATGTAGTTTATCAACATTTTAAACAATTTTATAAGATGAAAATGGACAAATTGTGTTCACAACAATCCAACAGAGGGAAGAGTCATGGCCACAATAAAGTAGATAAACCCTAAAACGTAACCTGCCGGATGATAGCATACCAAAGTGGTTCTTTTGCCAGATATTTTGAAGCCAACCCCTATGCACAACATGCGGGCATCATCAAAAAACAACTGAGAAAAGTTAATAAATGGAAAATTTGATAAGATAGGAAAACTGATAATGGGCAGATCTCAATAATAGTCAAAACCCAGTTATTTCATACCCTATGTGGCACAGAAAAACAAATTTCACAAAGATGCTGTGGGCCCTTGGTTACTAAAGAAAAGTAAAAACTGGCCAACACTGATCAATATCTTTGAAAGGAGGAGAATTGACACTGTGGCTGGATTGGTTATTTCTATAACTCATTGCCATTGTTAATAACTCCAAGAATTTCTGTCAGAAATAGAGGGACTAAGTACAGCTGATGTCTGAAATTCTCCAGCTAAACAACTGCTCACTTGCAGAAAGGCATGAGCATCATGACTTCATTCAAGAACATGCAGTAATTGCTTGTAATCTAATGACTTTTACCTCCAGTTGACTCAGGTCTTCATACTACCCAGCAAACATTTTGTGGCAAGGGTGACAGCCATATAAGACCCCCCAATGAGTTCAATGACAGTTGCACAACATGCAAATCACAGTCAGTATCAGAGAGTTGCATTTTACATCAGTGACTTGTTGCTCCAGTTTTCAGGTCAAGCTGAGACTGAATAGATAAACCCATGTACAAAGTCACTGATGGTGGTTATGAGGGTTCATAGCCAGGACTTACTGGAATTCAACCTAATTTGCAGACCTCAAAGTGATTGGTCGTCGTATACCTGGAATCTGGAAACACACATGATGCAAAATGATGAGACACAGTTGTATCTTTGCATAGATAGATCTGCCTGAGACTGACAAGAACTTGGATCTTTCTTTCAACTTCAGAGGTGGAACACAAAAATAGGTTGCAGTAAAGAAAACTTAGAATTGTGAAATGCAACTGGCACTGCACCTCCACACCATGTGACCCAATGCGATTCCGGGAAATGAAGTTGAGCAACACATTAGCAAACTCATCTGGCTCATCCTCCTGCAAGGATCTTTATGTGATTACTTGACCAGCCAGATCCAGATCAGCTTACAACGTTGAAAGAAAAATCCAATTCAGCATCTGATAGTGACCATAAATAAGTCTGGAAACAACAACATTAAACTTAAGAAAGAAATTCTTACCTGAATTGCATGACCTGTATGACGGATGACAATCATTTGGAACTTTCCTTGCATCTGCCCAATTGTAAGGTTTCTGCATTTCAACAATCTCCATGATTCTTCAGATTCAGTGTCCCAAATCCTTTCCAAAAGCAAGCATGCTTTCTTTGACCTTGAGAAACTTCTCGTAGGGTACGGGGGAGCAGTACCTGTCCAGTCTGTCTGTACCAGCTAGAAGAAGCAGCTTAGGAACTGGGCATGACAGAAAGACTTCAGATAGACCTTCATACCTTGGAAAAGCCAAAGAACAAGTATTAGCTCCTAGAACTGATCAGACTTTTCCAGAACTTAACATGAAGAGGCTCTTGAGTACTTTGTCCAAGGAGGCAAAAGAAAGCACAACCCACATGAAAGGAAGAGAGACATCATCTGCAGCAAAAAGGTTCTCAGGTTCACAAAGAAAAACTGCTAGAACAAAAATATTATAGATGACCATTTGCAATTGATATGTACTGTCCATGCACACACTGATGAGATGAATAGAGTTCAAGAATATACCAGCCTCTCCAATGGGTTTCAGAGTCCTCCAAACGTGTCCGCCAGACATAGCTGCAGCATGTGTATGTTATAGCTTAGAAGCTCACAGAGAGAGTTGCAAAAAAAACCAATGAAATAGTCATCACAAAAAACTGTATAAAGAAGGAATGGAGAAATTGACCAGTGTTTATCCTCCTGATATCTCAAAGTGGAAGGTACTGAAACACGGGCTGAATCAACATTCCTAAGTGCACCACCACCTCTTACACTCCATTCAATCTGAGTGCCAGACCCAGAGTTCCAAAATCAACCAAAACCTGAGTTAGTCTAGCATCAAAGCTTGATGTGCCTTGCATACATTAGAACATGGCGTGACGTATGATGACACATGTGATGCTTTTCTTGCTCATTGTTGGAAAGGCAAAGATTGCACAAGATTCTTTCATGATTCTCATGAACTCTCTCTCCTCCCTCCCACCCCCAATGTCTTACTATGTGATTCAGGCAGAGGCATACACAATTTTGAATTAGCGTTTTGAATGGCCTAAGGGATGTGATGTGACCTACAGCTTTCTCAACAGATGGAAAATGGAGTTGTCGATTTGAAAGAATTCGCTGCATATGAACCAGCGATGCCATTGCTGTCCCCTGCAAAACAGAAGGCTTCAGGTGTGTAGATTGCAGAAAAAGAGCAATTTTTTCCTACAGCTCTTTCTACAATGAACTGGTGGCTTTTCACACTACAAATGGTCAACTGTAGAAAAGACATTTCTCTTGAGTAGATACATCTTACCTCAACTACATCAACCACAACAAGCCCTGCTAATGTGGGTAGTGCTCTCTTGGCTGCCACACGCACCGCAATAGCCCCCCCCATACTGCATTCAAGCTCATAAGACCCACTTTCAGTGTCAGACTTTCGAGAATGTCCCTTCTTTCACAAACCCAAAACCAAGTACTGAAAAATGCAGCATTCTTTATATCTCACTTAAGCATGAAAAACAACACTAGGATGAGGACATTAGATCATGTGCCCCTCCTGCAATCAGAGATTAGCAGCTTTGTCGAGTATTCATCTAGTAAACACATGAAAGAGACAAATACTGATTGCTGTGAATAGGGAGGAGGGACAACCTGTGGCCAACAAGAATGATTGCAGGTGTTTCATGCCCATACATTGCTTTTATCACATTCAGAACATCTTGGCATTGCATCTGCAAATTGCAACAGTTTCATTCACAGTCATGACCTTCAAACTAGCAAGAACCTCTTCCAAATCTTGGCCAGCTCAGAAAACTTTCCTGATTGTACAACAAAAGAAAGAGGCAACAGACACCATGCCTCAGCTGATAAGTCAGAGTCATCTTCAGTTGAGGAGAGGCCATGGCCTCTTGCATCCATGGCTACAATTCTGACTTTCTCCTTCATCTTTCCTGCAACAAGTGCAAATGAAAGTCTGCAAGCACATGACAAAATACAATGGGTTGTGAGTTGATCAAACATTCTGAACCATCATCATCCCAGCAACCAAAAGCAAATTGCAAGAGGGTTGTAATTAGGTCAGAAGCTGACCCAGTGTAGCCACCACCATGAAGGCAAAACAACACTGGACCTTGTGTTCCTGCCAAATAAACATGAAAGGTCTGCACATACAAACCATGAAACAAAAATCACAGCTAACCTATTATGTAACCATAAAACTAACCATCTCTGCTCTCTCAAGAATACAAGCTCATAATACATGCAGACTGAGGGACCTTCCACTGACAAAACAGTTGTGGGATTGTAAAACCACCTCAAGAATACAAACTCATACATGTGGATCAAGGGATCTTCCACTGACAAAGCACTTGTGCGATTGTAAACCACCTCAAGAATACAACCTCATACGTGCACAATTGAAAAGCTTCTTCAACTGAGAAACACAGGCTTGCATGATCATAAACCCAATCGATAATCATGCATGTCAGTCAAGCAATCACAGAAACACCTCAAGCCTCTTGAAGGATACAAGCTCAGGTACGGCAACAACAGTTTGAGGAACTCAGAATCAAATGCTTGTGCAATCGTTGTAAAACCACTGTCGGCATCATATAAAACCACTGTTGGTATGATCATATGCAGAAAAGAATCAGAGAACAAATAGCCTTGTTTGCTCAAGGATGATTCAAGGTCATGTCAGGAGTTTTGAGGGTTCTGAAAAAATCACAATCTTGTGGTAATAGTAGAGATGATAAAAGCCATTGGATCATCTTCAAGCAAGGTTGCAGCTATTGGAAAGAAGACTCACATCTGCAGAGTCAGGAATTGTGATTTGCTTCTCCTCGTCAAAGTGTTGTTGCCATGCCAATTCAGAGTATTTGCTGCTGGCAGGTCTGCCATTGACAATTGCAAACCAAAGACAACAACCCTTAGCAGATGATGGAAAGTGATAAATAAGTAGAGAGAGAAAATCTGGAAGATCTAGTTATAAGAGCAAGAGAAACAAACAAACAGAGTGTAATTGCCAGAGAGACACAGAGACAGAGAGAGAGACAGAGAGAGACAGAGAGAGAGAAATTGTGATTTCTAGAGCTTTGCTTGCACCCGAACGTGTTCAAAACACTTGCACTTTGCCTGTGGTCCTTCCCCATTAGATTACTGGACATTTGGACACCAAGATCTCTCTGCAAGGAACTCTTGTTCTTCTTGCTCTTCTCCTTTTTCTTCTTCTTTTTCTCCTTGTTCTTGTTCTTGTTGACCTCACAACTATGATCCAGACAAAAAGGAAGGAGAGTCCACAGTTCTACACTAGGGTTGCGGCAGAAACAATAATCAAGCGGAAGAGAAAGACAAAACAAACGAGCTGAAACAAGCTTTATTACTCTCTACTAGGACGAGGAGGAATGTTGGAGAACACTGAAGCTTTGTCCCGCGTGTCTTGGGATACGCTCGCAACCTGAGCAGGAACAATGGGTAGACGACGACGACCAGGCGCAACAGCAGCAGAACCAGCAGCAAGAGACAAAGATGATGTCGGCAACACAGCCGGAGACTGCTCTTCTGCAACCGCTGCATCACCATCACCATCATCGTCATCATCCTCTGCTACTGTCTCTTCAGCCAGGGATGGCAAACACGACAACAACGAGCCTTCGACCGCCCCTGTCGTCGTCGTAGATCGTCCCGCAGCAGCAGCTGCTGGACTCGAAGCTTTCTCTTCTTCTGCAACGCTCTCCATGTGTGCGTATGTAGAAGAAGACTGCGTATGCAAATATGTACGCGCGAGTGACTGTCTGTCTCTTCTCTCTCCTCTCTCCACTCTCTCCGTCCGTCCGTCCGTCCCTCCGTCTGTCTCGTGTCTCTCTCTCTCTCTCCAAATGCTGCTGCTGCTGCTGCTTGTTGGACTTTGACTTGGTACTTTAATGCTGTGTGCAGCAGCATTGGGTTCTCTCCGGCCTTGTGCGTGTCAGGAGGAATCGTAATTGCTGGTCTTTGACAAATATTTTTTTCTTTTTTCCTTTTTTTCCTTTGTGGGTGGCTGTCGGTTCTGGCGATGTTGGGACAAGGTTTTTGCTGCTGCAGCAACAACAATAACAACATCACAAGAAGAAGATTGGGTGTGGAATCCTTCAGTCTTATGACCACCCAACAACAACACGTTTCTTCCTCTGTATTTGTTTCTTCCCGCCCTGCACCTCTTGGTGCCTCCTCCTCCTCCTCGCCTTCCATCTCCAAATGCATACGTAAAACTTCCCCAAGCTCTTTGTCTCGTGCAGCAGCAGCAGCAACAGACTTTATCATCTTCTTGCAAGGAGCTCTTCTTCTTCTTCTTCTTCGTCGCTTTGTCCGATCTCGCTTGTACCCATTTGCGATTGATTGGCGCTACCAATTCTCCTTGTTCAGCCTCTTCTCTCCTGATGAGTCCTCCTTCCGAGTCTCCTCCTTGACAAAGCTCTCCTCAAGTGTGATTCACGTTCCGTTCTGGTTTAGGGTTCTCGGATTCATACGCGGTCAAGGTGGAGGATCGAGTTTGCTCTCGATCCTCCGCGCTATTCTCCAGCTGCTACAACAAAGAGTCTTGTCGCTTCTGAAACTTTCTTGTTTCGATTTCTTCTTCTTGTTCTTCTTCGTGTTCTTCTCCCTTCGTGTTCTTCTTTGTAGTTTTCTTCCTTCTTGTTCTTCTTTGTCGTCGTCTTGTTCTTCTTCTCCTCCTCTAGCTTGTTGCAATCGGTTTCTGGACTCAAGCAAGCTGCTTACCCCTCCCATGTGGAACCTGGAAATTCTTCGAGTGAGTTTCTTCACCACTAGTGATCGGAAGAGCAACCGAGAGTTTTGTTTGTTGCGGGGGGGTTGGGGAGGGAGGTGGATTGTTCAAGGACGGTGATGCTCTTGGGTGCAATATGTGAGCTTCTCTTTTGAACTCTCTCTCTCTCTGTGCTGCTGCTGTTAATTCTGGAACTCGTGTCTGTGAATTCCAAGTACAGCAATGGACAACACTACTACCGTCTCCTTCGCTCCAGTTCTTGCTCCACAGGGAGCGCCAAAGCTCTACACTCAGTATCCGAGCTGCTGCTGATCTTGTGATAGAGAAAAGGGGGGTGTGCGAGTGCAGTCCGCTGCAGCTGCCTCGCCATTGGAATGTCTGCAAGCAAGCAAGCAGCATGGCGTGGGGTGAAGATGGAGTCTCTAGTAGTAGTAAGAGTAGTCGACGATACCTGCTGCTCTCTGAGCTCCTCGAGGTAGAAAGAAGGGCTGCTGTTGTGCTTGGTTTGTCGTGGCGGCATTCCTTATTCTTCCCAAGCCAATGTGGGTGTCACTGTGGAGGAGGAGAAAGTGTATGAATAGTATCCATTTTTTGATGAATCTTACTCTTCTTCTTGAGAGCCTGGAGACTCGAGAAGACTTCTTCTTCTTCTTCTTCTTCTTCTTCTCACTCTCGTTTCCATTATTATTGTCTCTCGCGTCGTTTGTCGTCTCTGTTTTGGACCTGTGTAATACGCGTCCTTCGTAGCAGCAGCAGAGAGAGATGGATACCGATGAGCTTTGGACGACCTTGGTGCGACGACTCCGCCAATACCCATTTTGGATTCTGCCTATCCTTTGCTGTTGCAGCAGATAGACAAACAACCCATTTCTTCAAACTCGGGGATCTTGCAACGAGAGAGACAAAGATAGACAGAGAGACAGAGAGACAGAGAAAAACAGCTGCACTGAAAGGTAAGAGGCATAGCAAGCAGAGTTTTACTAGTGAGAGAAGGAAGTAGTATATGGCAGGCAACGAGGAGAACGACTTGTCGGCCAAAGCGCTCAACAAACGCTATGAGGGGCTGATCACAGTGCGGAACAAAGCAATCAAAGGCAAGGGTGCTTGGTATTGGGCACATCTGCTGCCACTCTTAGTGCAACATCCAGACACAGGAGTTCCCAAAGCTGTGAAGCTGCAATGCTCTCTTTGCAATGCAATGTTTTCAGCATCCAATCCCTCTCGAACGGCTTCAGAGCATCTCAAGCGCGGCACATGTCCTAATTTCAATGGGATTGTTCCAAAACCATTTGTGGCAGCAGCATCCCAACCTGGGCCAAAGCCCATAGCATCCCCCTCTGCAATCACCACCACTACCATCACCACCACAACACCCAGGAAACGCAATGCACCTTCACCATCTGGACCTCCTCTTCTTCTTCCTGCTCCTCTTCCTCTTCCTCCTCCATCATCAGTCTCCATTGCTGATCCAACTTGTGAACCTGAGCTTGTTCACACAGTTTCTTCTGCTACCCCTTTGATGCTGTCAGGAGGTAAGGAGGATTTGGGTGCTTTAGCATTGCTAGAGGACAGTGTGAAGAAGCTCAAGAGCCCAGGTGAGAGGCTAGGAGCAAGTTCACATGGGCAAAGTGGACCAAGCAAAGTGCAGATTGAGGCTGCTTTGAACCTTCTGGCTGAATGGTTGTATGAATCCAGTGCAACAATGTCTCTGTCTTGTGTGGAGCATCCCAAGTTCCGGGCATTTCTTGGTCAGCTGGGATTACCACCACTCAGCAGGAGATATCTTGTAGGAGCAAAGTTGGATGCAAGATTTGAGGAGGTGAAGGCAGAATCGGAGGCAAAACTGAGAGATGCCATGTTTTTCCAGCTTGTATCAGATGGGTGGAAGAAGAAGACAAGCAGCATGGGTGAGACTCTGATCAACATCACACTCAACTTGCCGAATGGAAACTCGCTCTTTCACAGTGTGGTCAATGTAAATACTGGTGCTGTTTCTGTGAAGTTTGTTGAAGAAACTCTGTCAGAGGCTGTTTTTATGATTTGTGGGACAAACCTGGAGCGCTGTGTGGGTATAGTTGCTGACACTGACAAGTACAGTTCAAAGGCTTTGCAAGAATTGGAATATCGATACCCCTGGATGGTGAACCTCTCCTGCCAGGCACAAGGGTTCAACAATCTGTTGAAAGACTTTAACAAGCATCTCTCTCTTTTTAGGTCTGTTGGTGCCGATTGCATTAAGCTTGCCACCTTCTTCAACGGACAGCCACAGGCTCGCACATTCTTGCAAAAATACCAGCGTCAGGTAAAGTTTGTCATGGACATATCTGATGAAAGGAAACAATCTGCAACATGTTTTGTTTTTGGATGTAAATGTGAGCTTTTTCATACAGTTAGAATGCAAGCTAGGAAACTTTGAATATCTTGAGCAACTGCATATTGATCCTGTGGTAATGACACCAGGAATATGACATGGAGAAACTTCTACGGACTCCACCAGATCCTCAGTTTGCTGATCCACATTATGCATATGTGCTGGTGATGCTCGACGATGTGGCTTCTTCAGCCAGGGCTCTCCAGCTAACTGTGCTTGATGAGTCCTTCAATCTTCAATTTTCAGATGATCAGCTTGGACGTGATGTAACAGACATGGTGGGTGGTGTGCGATTCTGGTCAGATTTGGAAGCTGTCCAGAACCTGATCAAGATAGTGAAGGTCATGGTGAGTGATGTTGAGGTCGATCGACCACTGGTGAGCCAATGCTTGCCTCTATGGGATGACCTACGAGGCAAAGTGAAGGAGTGGTGTGCACGCTACGATAAAGATGAAACTCCTCTCCAAGGTGTGATTGAGAAGCGTTTCAACAAGAACTACCATCCTGCATGGGCAGCCTCTTTTATCCTTGACCCTCTCTACCTCTTGCGTGACATGAGTGGGAAGTACTTGCCTCCTTTCAAATGCCTGACAATTGAGCAGGAGAAGGATGTGGACAGACTAATCACTCGGTTGGTTGCCAGAGAAGAAGCACATATTGCATTGATGGAGTTAATGAAATGGCGTTCTGATGGTCTTGATCCTCTTTATGCACAAGCCGTACAAGTGAAGGAAAGAGATCCTCTTACAGGCAGAATGAAGTCTGTCAACCCACAAAGCCGGCGGCTGGTATGGGAAACATGCCTGAGTGAGCTTAAGTCATTAGGCAGAGTAGCAGTTCGGCTCATCTTCTTGCATGCCACAAGCTGTGGTCTCAAGTGCAATTGGTCTCTTTGGCGCTGGGCTTATCAAAGTGGCAATCCACAACATGCAATTGAGAAAGCAGAAAAGTTGATATTCATTGCATCACATGCGAAGCTGGAGCGTAGAGAATATACAAATGATGATACAGATCAGCTGCTGTTTATGAATGGTATTGACAGAATTTCAGATGAGGTTTTCCTGACCACAACTTTGTAATTCTGATGCTGCCGCTGCGCTCTTGTTTTTTCCCACGATAATTTTTTAACTGAATATTTTGAGGATGTCTCGCTGGCTGTTCTTTGATTTTTGGAATGTTCTAATTCCTCCCTCAAGAGGGGGCTTTTTCCTTTTTCCTTCACCCTTTGAGACTTTGGTTCCAATGAATTTTATTCTCCTTTTTCAGACCCCTTATGTAGCAATGAAATCTGGACCAGTCACTCAGCATCTCACCTTTCAGAATCATTCAAGGAAAAAAAGAAACAGCTCTTGATGATGAAACCCTATACAAATTCAGGACCTTTGTTGTTTGCCGAATTTACCATAGCAAAGATGACCATGGATTCTTCGAAGATTAGCAAAGAAAGCTTCCACAAAGATCTCTTGATATCTCTCTCCAAGAAGGGGAATTGTGGTTTCCCTGTGAAGCCAGAAGTGAAGGAAACAGCAAGCTATCAAAGCTTCTGAACAAATAATCCACTGCCAAGAGAGAGAAGAGCTTGACAAGGCACATGCATTGTTGATGAGAAAATGGGACCCACTCTTTCCTCCATGCATGACTGTCTGCCTCTGGCTGCACTATGGATTGGACAAAACCTGGACACAACAATACAAACCAATGTGGGGTTGCAGCAGGTTGGGTTAAAGGAACTCTGCACCCAAAACCCATCTTGCATCCATTTCTTGGCACCTGTTTTCTGAGTACTCCCAAGTTTTGGCTAAGAGGGTATTGAAGGACATGAAAGCAGCAAAAGGGATGCAGAATTTCACCAGAGGAGAGAGGAAGAGCAACAAGCTCACAGGTCACAATTCAAAGCTGATTCAGAGAGGAAACGACTCGGTTAGGTAGGAGCTTGATGCACACCACCATTTAGGGGGCCCACTGTGTGTCATCAACCTTGACTTCTTCCTTGCCTCTTTCAGAATTCAAAGGCCATTTTCTCTGTGCATGGGTGCTAAGAATTGGGCTGGTTCTTTAACTCTATTTAGGGTGTGCCATAACTGATATGCCTAGCATAAGATTTTGCAAGTCCTGATGAGCTACAAGACCTTTCTTGGAGTCCCATGAAAGAGGGGCATACAATTGTGTTTGTGTAGAGTGCTTCAAAAAACTTCCCTGGGCTTGAGATCTAATGACAATTCTGTGGTGGCATGAAGGGTGGATAATGTCTGGGGTTGAGGACTTACTTTGTTTGGTCTGTGATGGATGAGTGTGTTCCTGGCCACATTCATTTGGCATTTCCCAATATTCAGTATCTGAGGTTGACCAAATTTCCTGGTTTGATTCTCTCCTGAACTGTGTCCTCCTATTGAGCTAGACCCTGCAGAGGCTGATTTGGAACCAGCTCTCTCAAGTTAAGATGTTTGGAGACACACTTGCTGTAGTAGGTACACCACAAAATTCAGAGTAGTCATCGTCACACAAATCATATAATAGTACATCTCCTCACTTGCATCTAATGATACTCTTCTTTCACAATCACCCATTTACTAACGTGCAATCCATGTTGAGCAGGATAGTGACTAACAACAACAAAAGAACCCCATGCAATGCTGTTGTAAGAATGCAGAGCTTTGCAATTGAGCACCATCACCAACTTCGGAAAAAATAAAATCACAATTACATTGCAACAGGCAGTACCACATACAAGAAGTTGTTGCCAATTTGTTGCTTCAGGTGACTAGCAAATCCAAAACCAAAATGACATAGGTATATGTTCAGCAGCAACTGTCGTGAAATTTTCACAACAGGAACCCTAAACCCCTACATATTCCATACAGTTTTGAGAGGCAAACACACAATGCCAAATAATCCAAGATCGTGTTCTCTCAGTCAAACTGAGTAGTTTCCACAAACCTGTCTCCATAGCATAATAATGCTCTGATGCTTCTTATTAGGATTCATTCACAGCAGTCCAGGAGTCGGATCTTCTCTGCAGAGATCCAACCTGGTACTGACTGACTGACTATACAAGCGGATTGCTTCCGCAATTCTCCACAGAAGTGCACTGTTATTCATGGCCAGTCTACCAATACGAACGGCGCCGGGGCGCCTCCTCCTCCTCTGTATACTCGCCTCGCCCACCTCTTCCCCAATAATAACCCTGCTGCTGCTGCTGCTGCTCATCTTCCTCTCCATGGTGCTTATGATGTGGATGACCATGGCCAGATGGGATTCTCTCTTCCTGCTGCTCCCCTCTCCACACTTGCTCTTGTCGACCTCCATAGCCAAAGGGAGGCTCCTGGTCATAACCACCAGCGTATTCCGATCCTTGCTCGGATTGTCCATAAGCCAGCGTCGGTTTCCGATAGCCATGGTGCTGCTGCTGCACCCGCGTGCTGCTATCTTGCCATTCGCCTTCCCCGTCATAAGACGCTTCAAACGGCTCACCCTTGCTTGGCCTTCTTCCGACATAGCGCGCGCCGCCGTGATAGTCAGATTGTGCACTCTCGAAGTGCGGCTCCGAGCGCTGGTGATAAGTGGAATAACCTGAAGATCCAGGACCTCCTGTTGTGTAGGGAGAATCGTGATGGCCATAGCCACCCTCCGCTAGTTCGCCAAAGGCAGGTGGCGCGTACGTCGTCACGTCATCCAGGCGCTTCACCGGTCCATAAACTTCAGCTTGATTGTATCCTCCCTGAACCAAAACTTGTTGATCAGGGATCCTTATATACGCAATTCTTCAAAACCGAGCTCCACGGCAACCCCGCGAAAAAAAACACAAAAAAGAAGATCGAGAAAGAGATCGAGCGACAGACCGAAATAGGAATATGACCGAAACTTGAATCAAAAAAAAAATTCCAAGAGTGACAACCAAAAAAAATCCAGAAAAACCACACGCAGAAGAAGATCTACCTGATAAGGAGTCGGATCGTAATCGTCGGAATTCTCCTCATTCTGATTGTGCCTGCTGTGTGCCATAGCTCCCTCTGCTTTTTTCCCCGCCCAAAAAATTGAAAAAAAACATACATACACACTTCTAAAAACCCCGAACAAAAAATCAAAAATCCCCGCTGATGAAATCCAACAAGAATAAAACCAAAAACACACGAGGGAAAATAAGAATAAAAATCCACGAATTCCTCCAAAACCCCGTCTCACTTTCTCGACTGTCTCTCTCGGGGCCCGAGAGGAGCGGGGAGGACGATCGAGAGAGACGGTAACCGGAAGATCCGGTAACCACAGCACACACAAAACTGACACGTATGCAGTATCCACCGCCCATTGCCAGTGAGCGACAGAGGAGTTCATTTTTGTCACCTCACTTGAGGTCCCTTAAAAGACTGTTTCAAGACCTCGAGGTTGGAGGGGGCGGGGTGGGGGAGAGCATGGGACTGGGTGAAACGGATGAAATATAGCCTGCTCAACAGATGGGATATTCATCTAGAAAGGGATGATGTTCGTCCATGTGTGCAGTTCCCGAAGTCAATAATTAATTAATTATTTTAATTAATTTCCTGGGACCTCTGGTACGGTCGTCTACTCTCATTAGTTTTCCGTTGACTGAATAAGCTCATCATTTACGCACGCGCGTGCGTGAAATCAAATGCAGAGAGTAAGTACGTCGTGTACGAGCTCTCGCATGCGCAGCGATGGCGGAAGGAGAGGAAGAGGGAGGACTTCAGCCTGGACTCTCTTGTGGAGGACTCAGGCAGGAGAAGTAAAAGGAAAGGGTCCAGACTCCAGACTCTAGACTCCTCCGGCTTGTGCAACAGAAAAGGCTTTTTTTAATGAAAAAGCCTCTTTGAAAATTTCCCGCTCTCCAATAACACTCCAAAAAACCAGATTCCTCCTGGTCGCAAAAGCACGGATTTCGCCCGTTGCTTGCTTGCTTGTTTGTTTGTTTATCTAGTAATAATATTATTATTATTAACTAAGGCAGGCAAGCAGGCAGGCAGCAGGGGACCTTTCGTCTGGCAACGAACGACCGACCGTTTCCATACTTAGCCTACTCCCAAAAAGAAAAGAAACGAAAGGTGAAAGAACGAAAAAAAAGGGGGAAAAGAATTCTGCAAGAATGTGGTACTTTTTCTCACGCTTCTGGGCGTGGATTCCGAAACCTTAATAATAAGTAAAAGATGATGATGACGCGCGGGGGAGCAGCCCAGCAGAAGAGGAGGAGGAGGACTGAGGAAAGAGGAGAAGAAGAAGAAGAAGAAGAAGAAG
>Ga0116229_10006535_pt1 | contig 18721 bp, 14 predicted proteins | sample S1TSphgellanicum_3_FD_87313 | JGI IMG/M metagenome (GOLD analysis project Ga0116229, IMG submission 87313) | Host-associated microbial communities from peat moss isolated from Minnesota, USA - S1T2_Fc - Sphagnum magellanicum MG | ecosystem: Host-associated > Plants > Peat moss > Unclassified... | reverse complement strand
GCAGCGCCACCGCGAGGCGGCGGCCAGGCTTGCCCCGCGTTTGTCGGCTGCGGGCATCGAACAGCGGCTGCGGCATCAACGCGGGCAACTGGATGTGCTTTCCGCGCGGCTTGAGGGCGCCTCCTATGCGGCTGTGCTGGCGCGTGGATTTGTGCTGGTGCGCGATTCGTCAGGGCACGCTGTGACCCAGGCCGCTCAAGTAACCCCCTCCGCGCGGCTAAAACTGGTTTTCGGCGATGGCGCGGTGAACGTGGTGGCTGAGGGACGGCAGGCAAAGCTGCCGTTCTAAGGCATCGTCGGCAAATAAGTGCGTCGGCACGCCGACAAAGATGCCGCCTCAAACAAAGGCTTAGGGCCCACGTCATTGAACAGGACGCTTAAGGCGTTGCCGTGGCTGCCTGCGTCGGTGCGTGACATCCGCGCTTTCCGCGTGGAGCAATGGTCGGATTTTACCACATAGGTCAAAGCCCTGATTCCAGGGGGATACCCCCATGCCGCACATTCTCAGTGGCGTCCGGAGCGCTACCGATCTCCTGGCTGCCCAAACGGCCAGTGGACGTTTGCCAAGTTCGACAAGACACCAGGCAGCAGGCTGCTTGATGGGAGGCGATTCCGTCAGCGGAAACCGGCGTTTAGCGGTAGCGAGTCCAGGACACCGAGTTGGGTAGGGCCGCCACAGCAGGTTGTGAGATAGATTCGGCTGCCATCGGTCAGCGGATCGTTTGGATAAATGCCTGCCCGGCTATTTGGCTTGAAGTTGTAAAGCACTGTCTCGGCGTAGCCTGTCCTGGTCTGCGAAAACGCAAAGACCGTGCCGCAGCCGGCGACGCCGCCTTCGCTACAGGCGCCCGATCCGCCGAATGGGGTTGTGCCGTACAGCTTGCCGTCGGGTCCGGGATACAGGTTGCCGGTCGGCAACGAACCGTCCGTGCCTTTGAAGCTGTAAAGCACCGATTCCGTGTAGGCGGTGCCCGTCCGGGTCAATTCAAAGATCGTTCCGCAGCCGGTTGGCAGGCCCGCATAGGCGCATGGCCCGGTGCCACCGAAGGTGGTCATGCCAAACAGATCGCCCTTGGAATCGGCCCATAAGCCGCTTTGTACTTGCACACCATCGGCGCCGCCCTGGAAATTGTACAATGTGCGTTCGTCATACCGGCGGCCATTTGGCGACAGCTCGTACACCGCGCCGCAGCCGCCGCCATAGGTTGGACAATTGCCGGTGCCGCCATCGAATGTCGTGCCATAGAGATTACCCGCTGCATCCAGAATCGGAGCCGAATCGGGATAGGTGCCATCGCTGCCGATGAATTTGTGTAACACGGTTTCGACATAGCCAGACGGCGTCAAGGTTAGTTTATAGACAACGCCGCAACCGCCGCCCGGACATTTTTTCGATCCGCCTGCGGATGTGGTCCCGTAAAGATTTCCGGCAGAGTCGAGAATGACGCCATATACCGGATTCGCACCGTCATCCGATCCACCCTGGAAATTATAGATGACGCTTTCGGTATATCCGGTAGATGTCGGAGTGAGCTTGTAAACGACACCGCACCCGAGAAGTCCGAAGTAATTGCACGGCCCGTTGCCGCCGCCGATGGTCGTTCCATAGATCGCTCCGTGGCTGTCGGCCACCAGGATGCCAGAACCCGGTTCCGCGCCGTCGCCTGGCAACCCCTTGAAGCGGTAGATGATTTTCTGCGCATTGCCGTGCGAGGACGGCAAGGCTTCGAACACCGCGCCGCATCCGGTGCTCAATTCGCTGCAGGCAGCGCCGCCATAAGCCGTTGCGCCGTATAAGGCGCCGGCCAGCGGCAGAAGTCTGTTGCCTGGATAATTGCCGTCCGGCGTTCCGCGGAACACATGCAAGGCCTGAATTTGGCCGCCCGCCGCGATTGCACCACCCGTATGGAGAAGGGTGACGGCGGCTAGGGCGACATTGGCACGGAATGATTGGAGCGCTGGCCGAAGACGAGACATTGTACTACTCCCTCTACAGTCTTCCGTCTCAAACGAGAAAGGTGGTACCTCCACCCGTACTGAGCTTGCCCGGGCAACTTGAACTAGCACATTAATTCTAGTCAAATGCTATATTGTCCTATATGACAATCATGGAGGATGCCGATGGTGTGGCGACCAAAACTCTCTGGGCGTGGCCCGCTGCACGAGCGGCTTGTTGTTGCCCTGCAAAGGGATATCGAGGCGGGGGCGCTGCAGCCGGGAGATCGGCTGCCGCCGCAGCGTACCCTTGCTGATGATCTGCGGATCAGCGTGGGAACCGTAACGAAGTCTTATCAGGAGGCCGAGAGGCTGGGCCTCGTCACCGGGCAGGTCGGCCGAGGCACATTCGTAAAGGGAGGTGCGGACCTGGCTGGCGAGCCGGCTTCGGAGTCGAGGGTCATCGACCTCTCAGTCAATACCACACCGCTCGAGCGCGCTACTGCGTGCCTGGCCGATACGCTGCGACGCTTGCAGCGCCGCCCAAATGCCGGTGAGCTCTTGGCATACGCGCCGCCGCCGGGCCTTGAGGCGCATCGCAAGCTCGCTTGTGCTTGGCTTGCGCGCATAGCGCAGTTCGCCAGCGCGGACTGGTCGCGACTGGTTATCACCTGCGGCGGCCAACACGCCATGTCGCTGGCTTTCGCCAGCCTCTGTGGGCCGCGCGATGTCATTCTCTGCGAAGCAGCGACCTATTACGGCATGAGAGCTCTGGCGGAGCACGCCGGCTACCGGCTGCATGGCGTTGCGATGGACAGCGAAGGCATTGTGCCCGCGGCATTCGATGAGGAAGCTGAACGCACCGGCGCACGCACCGCCTATCTGATGCCGACGGTGCAGGTACCGACGGCGCGCACGATGGGCTTAAGACGCCGGCAAGAGATTGTGGAGGTTGCGCGCAGGAGGCGAATAACGATCGTGGAAGACGACAACTACCCGCTTTTTTCACCGCCATCGATGGCGGGCCTGGTGCCGCTGGCGGACATCGCCCCTGATCTGTGTTTCTATATCGGCAGTGTTTCGAAATCACTTTCTCCTGGTTTGCGCACCGGCTTTCTCATCGCACCGACTCAGGAACGTTTTGCCGATGTGGTGCGCATCCTGCGCTCGACGATTTACGCCAATAGCAGCTTTGGGCCCGCGGTTATGGCAGAATGGGTGGAGGACGGCACAGGTTTCGACATCGCGGCCACCATGGTAAAAGAAGTGACGGCGCGTTGGAAACTGGCGGCATCGCTGCTCGACTCGCCCAGCGGCACGGCCTTTCCGCTGGCGCCGCATCTTTGGTTGAGCCTGAATGAGCTGGAGACCGAACGCGTCGCCGGCCGGGCGCAACGTGCCGGCCTCACGGTGACCCCGCCAGAACTGCCGCTACTCAACCCGAGCCTGATGTCCGGCTTGAGGGTTTGCCTTGGCGCGCCCCGGACTCGGGCGGACGTGGTTCTCGCGATGACGCGGCTACGTGATGCATTGGACAACAGCCAGGACAGGTCTGCGAACATTTTCATCTAGGCGGTGATCGCTTCACGCGCTTTGTGTTTTGACTGCTCTGCCGCTCCGCAGCCCGCGCATCAGCCCAAATACCATGCCAGCGACCGCGAAGGCCGCGGTCAGCAGGAGTGCCGCTTTTTCCAGGCCAACATATGCCAACCCCCAGATGGCGATGAGAGCGGCCGCGATCACGTTGGACATGACGAGCAAAAAGGCGATGGCGAACAAGATCGAGACGGTCGTGTCGCGATTTACCGCGGCATCCTTGCGCGATCTGATTGCGAACCACATGCTGACAAATCCCGCCAGAAGCGAGGTTCCAATCGAGATCGATATGGCTATCGAGGCGGAATTTACAGCTCCGTCCATGACGCGTCTCCTGACGCGTGAGCATCTCAGGAAAAGCGAATCTCCGCAACGAGGATCTGACGCCGCCGGATGCTTGCAGATGACCGGCCTCTCGGCCAAAAGGCTAAGGGCCCGTTCGACATTAACCGAATCAGGTTACGGGGTCGAACGGGCCCTTAGCCTTTGTTTGAAGCGGCATCTTTGTCGGCGTGCCGACGCACTTATTTGCCGACGATGCCTAAGGGCCTGACATCGAGATGGTGCAACAGGGTGTGCACTATAGTCTGAAACGAAGACTCACTGGGCAGCCAGGCTGCGTCGCAGCCTGGTGATGGCGCCAGGCAGGCCGCGGACGGTCAGTACGCGGCCGGTTTCGTTGTAGTCCTCGGAGAGGACACGGGCGCTTTCATAGACCTCGCCGATCAGACCTTGTTTCGCGTAGGGCAGCACCAGCACATCCTCCACCATCGCCGCTTCGAAGAAGGCGATGATGGTCTCGCGCAGCGCAGCCACATCCTCCGGCGCGTGGGCGGAGAGCAGGATGGCGTCGGGATGTTTTTCCATCAGCGCGGCGCGGCCTTCGGCATCTACCCGGTCCATCTTGTTCAGCACGAGGCGGGATGGCACCGCATCGGCGCCGATCTCGCGGAGCACGCTGCGGCTCACTTCCAGCTGGGCCTCGTAAGTCGGGTCAGACGCATCCACCACGAATAGCAGCAGTGAGGCCTCCAGCGCTTCGGCCAGGGTAGAGCGGAAGGAGGCGACCAGGTCGTGCGGCAGCTGCTTGATGAAGCCGACCGTGTCGGAGACCAGTACTCGTGGCCGGGTTTCCGGCTGCAGGGTGCGGACGGTGGTATCCAGGGTCGCGAATAATTTGTCCTCTACCAGAACCTGGCTGCCGGTGAGCGCCCGCATCAACGAGGATTTTCCGGCGTTGGTGTAGCCGACCAGTGCCACTCGCAGCTGGTCGCGGCGGGCGGACCGGCGCTGGTCGCTGTCGCGCTGCACCGCCTCCAGCTGGTCTTTCAGCTCGGATAGCCGGTCGCGGATTTTTCGCCGGTCGAGGTCGAGCGTGCTTTCGCCGGCGCCCGGGCCTTGCTGCCTGCCGCCCCCGCCCGAGGACTCGCGCAGGCGGGGGGCGACATATTTCAGCCGCGCCATCTCCACCTGCAGCTTCGCCTCGCGGGTGTTGGCGTGGCGATGAAAAATCTCGACGATGACGCCGGTGCGGTCCAGCACTGCGGCGCCGGTGGCGCGTTCGAGGTTGCGGATCTGGCTGGGCGAAAGCTCGTGGTCGACGATGACGAATTCGGGTTTTCGCACGGCGTCCGGTTCAATTCCGTCCGACTCGGCAGCTTCGGCCGCCCTTTCGAAGCGTTGCCGGGCCTTCGATGTCGAGGGCGGGGCCATCGAGCCGACCACGCCGGTGCCGCCGGTGATCGCCGCCAGTTCGGCCAGCTTGCCGCTGCCCAGTAGCGCGGCCGCGCCGGTGCCTTCGCGCTTCTGCGACAGCGTGCCGACCACCTCGTAGCCCAGCGTCTTCACCAGCCGCCCCAACTCCTCGAGGCTGGCTTCGTGGGCAGCATCATCGACGTCCGGTGTCTGGATACCGACGAGGACGGCCAGCGGGATAGGGGGTTTGGTCTCCATGAATGAAGACCTAGCACGGTTAGGGCGAAAGCCTGAAAATCGGGTAGTGTTTCACTTTGAAAATCTTAGTATTGAGACACCACAATAACCTTAATGAATCGGCTCGCTTCTCGGTGGAAGCCTTGGAAAGCAGACGATTGTAACATTATCATCGCTCAAAAAAACTTGTTAACCAAACTAAATCGCACCATGCTTCGTCTCACAGGGGGAGACGCAGCTAGGAGCATGCCAACCGTAGCGCAAATAGTCGGTTCGATAAGAATCGAGCAAAGGTTTGGCGAGCATCATCCACCCCATTTCCACGCTATTCAAGGTAAAGACGAGGTTGGTATAGAAATTGCACTGCCGTTAAACGTGATAAGTGGTGGACTGAAGCCCGGAGCGCTTCAAGACGTTAGAGAATGGGCGAAAGAGCACCGAGCCGAACTTGCTTTGAATTGGGTAGATGCGCTTGCCCAGGCAAAGCCGCAAAGGATACTGTGATCCATGGCCGATTTTCCACTGCGTAGAATACGGTCCGTTGACCCTAAGCCCGGTTTTCGGCTCGCGCTCACATGGGATAAGGGCGCGAGTTCTACGGTTGATTTATCTGACATGATCAGTAAGGGTGGCGTGTTTCAGCCCTTGGCGGAAAAAAGTGTTTTTGCTGCGGTTCGCATTGGAGAAAACAACAGAGTGATTGAATGGCCTGCCCCGGCAGACGAGGATGGCGATCCAATCATATCTATTGACGCGGATGCATTGTTTGAGAAGGCATCGCGTCAAACAACTAAAAACCTAGCGGGATCAATGAAACTTCTATTGCAGACCGTAAAAGACGCCGGCAAATCTTTCACGCCTGCAAAAACTTAGTTTTATACATCCGAGGCCGCTTTGGCGGAACGGCGCGAGCGTCGATCAGCTTCGAAAATCGCGGTTCTCGGCTGAACTCAGGGCCGGTTCGACATCAACCGAATCGGGTTACGGGGTCGAATGGGCGCCAAGCTTTGTGAAGCGGCATCTTTGTCGGCGTGCCGACGCACTTATTTGCCGACGATGCCTCAGAGTCGCTATAGAACAACTCGGCCGCCGGCTACATAAGTTGCGGTGACGCAACGGTCATCCCCGAGGGTCAGCAGCAGGAAGAGTTCTTCCTCCAGGTTTTCGACCCGCGCCAGCCGATGGGCCATGGCGGGCGTGGCGCCTGCATCGAGCACAATGATATCGGCCTCGAAACCGGGCGCCAGCGAACCGATCCGATCCTGTAGGTGCAGGGCAGCTGCGTTGCCCCGTGTTATGGCGTGAAAGGCGGCACAGGCAGGCCAGGTTTGACCACGCAGTTGCAGCACCTTGTAGCCCTCGGCAGCAGTGCGCAGCATCGAATAGCTGGTGCCGCCGCCAACATCCGTGGCCACACCGAGGCGAACGCCGCCCGCGCGCAGCCGTGCCATGTCGAACAGGCCGCTGCCAAGAAACAGGTTGGACGTGGGGCAGAAGACGGTCACCGCGCGGCGTGCGGCGAGCGTTTCGATCTCGGCCTGATCCAGATGGATGCAATGGCCAAGCAAGGTGCGATCGGTCAGCAGGCCGTAACGGTCGTACACGTCCGTGTAGCTGCTGGCCTGCGGAAACAGGGCGCGGACGGCGGCGATTTCGGCGTGGTTTTCACTTAGATGAGTCTGGACGTAGCAAGTTGGATTTTGCTTCACCAGCTCGCCAGCCGCTTCCAGCTGCGCCTCGGTGGAGGTGAGCGCGAATCTTGGGGTGATTGCGTAAAGCTGCCGGCCTTTGCCGTGCCAGCTTTCGATCAGAGCCTGGCTCTCGGCACGGCCGGTTTCGGCGGTATCGATCAGGCCAGGCGGGGCGTTGCGGTCCATCAGTACTTTGCCGGCGATCATCCGTGTGTTGCGGCGGGCGCTTTCGGTGAAGAAGGCTTCTGCCGATTCGGGGTGCACGGTGCAGTAGACGGCAGCCGTTGTGGTGCCGTTGCGCAAGAGCTCGTCGAGAAAGAAACGCGCGATGCCGGCGGCAATCGCCGGGTCGCGCAGGCTTTGCTCGGCGGGGAAGGTGTAGCGGTTCAGCCAATCCAGCAGCTGGGTGCCGTAGGAGGCGATAACCCCGGTCTGCGGATAATGGATATGGGCGTCGATCAGGCCGGGCAGCAGCAGCTTGCCGGGAAAGTGCTCGGTTGGCAGGCCTGGCGGCAGGGCAGAGGCTTCGCCCACGGAGATGATCAGCCCGCCCTCGATAACAATCGCACCGTCTGGCCAATAGCGATAGGTTTCCGGGCTGTCGAAGGTGAGAACGCGGCCGCGGAGGGCTTTTTGCATGGTCATCCATTCACAGGTCAGGGCGTGGTTTCGCCACGCCCATGGGGTGACGCGGCTGGATTATGTTGCAACAGTTGCGCCGTAGACAGGAGTGCCGGGTTTTGCGTTCAATCCATCGTCGGGGGCTGCTGATCGGGGCAGGCGCCGCTTCTCTGGCGGGCCTGCCGGCCCGCGCCGCGTCACCGCTGAAAATAGCCTTCGTCTATACCGGGCCGATCGGCGATCTCGGCTATTCCTACCAGCATGAGCTGGGGCGCCAGGCGGTGCAGGCGCATTTCGGCGACAAGGTGGCCACCCATTATGTGGAAAACGTCGCCGAAGGGCCGGATGCGGAGCGGGTGTTGCGCCAATTGGCGGGCGGCGATGACAGGATGGTGTTTTCCACCTCCTTCGGCTTCATGAACTCGGCGGTGCGGGTGGCACGGCAATCGCCCGACGTGACGTTCGAGCAGGCCACCGGCTACAAGACATTGGCAAACCTGGCTGAATATAACTCGCGCTTCTACGAGGGCCGGGCCATTTGCGGCACCATTGCCGGGCATGTGTCGAAAACCGGGGTGGCCGGCTATGTCGGCTCGTTCCCGATCCCTGAAGTGGTGATGGGAATCAACGCATTCACCCTGGCGGCGCGGAAGGTGAACCCGAATTTCCGCACCAAGGTGATCTGGGTGAGCAGCTGGTTCGACCCGGGCCGTGAGGCGGATGCGGCGAAGGCGCTGCTCGACCAGGGGGCCGACATACTGGCTGCGCATACCGACAGCCCGGCCATCATGCAGACGGCGCAGGCGCGCGGTGCGCTGGCCTTCGGCCAATCTTCCGACCAGTCCAGATTCGGACCACAGGCCCATCTGACCTCCATCGTTGATGACTGGTCGCCCTACTACCTCAAGCGGGTGCAGGCGGCGCTGGATGGCAGCTGGAAAACATCCAGCGTCTGGCTGGGGTTGAAAGACGGGATGGTGGTGATGGCGCCGTTCGGGCCCGGGGTGACACCGGCGGCGCGCGACGCCGCGGAGCGGGTGAAGGCCGGCATCATCGATGGCAGTTGGGCCTGTTTCGGCGGACCTATTACCGACCAGGCGGGCGCCCTACGGGTGCCAGCGGGCCAGGTGATTGCCGATGACGCGCTGCTGCGGATGGATTGGTATGTCAGCGGCGTGCAGGCCTGATCCGGGTCAGCTGCCGCGATAGGTGGTGTAGCCATAGGGTGAAATCAGCAGCGGGACATGAATGTGCCGGTCTGCCGCCGCCACGCCGAAGCGCAGAACGATGTGATCGAGGAAAGGAGGGGTTTCGGATGGGCCGCCTTGGCCGGCGAAATAGGCGGCCACGGCGAATGTCAGTTCATAACGGCCAGGGATTAAGTGTTCGCCCTCCAGGAGCGGCGCATCGCACCGCCCATCCGCGTTGGTGGTGGTCTCACAGAGCAGGCGCGGCGTGGGGCCGAGGGCGGTGAGCCTGACAGGAATGCCGGCGGCCGGCTTGCCTTGCGCGGTATCGAGAACATGGGTGGTCAGCTTCCCGTGGCGCGACGCGGGATCCACGGTTATCTGCCCCTCACCATCTTGCCATGCAGGCGGCGCAGCGGCTGCAAGCCACGGGCGACCAGAACCATGGCTGACGTGATCAGGCGTTGCACGGCGTTTCTTGGCTCCAGCTTTGCCGGCAGATCGGGCGTGTGCCAGCTTGGCATCGGCACAGTTACGCGGGAAGCTGCCTGAAACGCATTCTGGCCGTCTGCCAGCTTGGCCAGGATAATCTCCAGCCGGTCTGGTGCCAGACGGGCGCGATGCGCCAGGGCAAGGCCTGTTGCCGCCTGATGCGCTTCCTTCACGCCGGCGAGCCGCATCCTGTCATCGAGCCCCGGTGCGGACCGAGGCACAAGTCTTATCGTGTCACCGATGCGCAGACGCAGCGCGGCTTCGATGTGCTGACGATGCGCGGCATCCGAGCCGATGGCATCCATGTCGATCACCAAGGCATCGGAGTCCAGAGCCGACAAGGTGCACAGGGTCCAGAATGCCAGAAATGTCCGGTAGCGTTCGCCTGCATCCTGCCGGCGTACGTGGCGCCAACATGTCTCCACGCCATAGGCCATGTCATTGCTGAATAGCGAGGGCACCCTCACGCCCAGTGCCGCGGCGGCCTGGCGCACGGCCGGGTGCTGGGCGTTCCTTGCCAGCACCAGCAGCGGCGCCAGGGCAAAATACCGGTTGCGCTGCTCGACCAGAAGCCGCTGCGCGGAGTGGAACTGCGCCACCGGATCGCGCAACACCACGGCATGCATTGCCTGCGGAAAGCGCTGCTCGAACCACCCGACGCGCCCGAGGGAGCGGCAGAATTTGAACACCGGCAAACGGCCGGCGGCTCCCGGGCCGGCCATGAGCGAGCGCAGATACGCTTCCAACTCAGGGTCGGGGGCATCGTCGGGATCGAGGAAGAAACGCTCGAACGCGAAGCGATCCTGGTACAGGGCCACGCCACGCCCGCCAGGCGGGATCAGCTCGCGGTATTCCTCGAAATAGGGCTGCGTCTCGGTATGGTTGGAATGCCAGGAGCCGGGCCGCATGTTGGCGATATCGCGCCGCCTGAACGTGGCCACCTGTTCGTGCAGCGGCTCGTAATAGCCATGCACGCTGGCGGATTCGCGGCACTGGCTCCAAATCCAGGTGCCACCGCTGCGCCAGCCCGTGTGCAGAAAGACAGCCGACCCGGTGCCAAGCGACATGGCCTGGCGCGCGCCGGCGCCGCGCGGAGGCTGCGTTGGAAAACGGCGAGAGAACGGCGCTGCAATCGTCGGGCTAAAATCGCTCAATTCGGCTCGTGCTGCCCCCTGGGAAATACCGGCCCGCCCAATGTATCGAGGGAAGGCCCACCTGAAAAACCGATCAACATAGGCCACAGACTAGGCGCGACGTAGGTGTGCTGCGTGCCACCCCAAAAAGCTTTCCCAACAAAATGTAACACAAAACCGGCCTTGTCGCAGCCATCCAGCGTTTTGGTTCCCTAAGCCTGCATACCACACGCAATCGTGATCCGTAAGCACTGATCACCGCCCTTCGCGCATACCCATTGCGGCGCGCCCAATAGACCCCAGATGCGGCGATGACAGAGAACAAAGAACGAACGCAGGGGTCTGCCGACCGATGGAGCTTCTACGCAAACTCGAAATATTGGCCGACGCAGCGAAATACGATGCGTCCTGCGCATCCTCCGGCACTGAAAAACGCACCTCACTGGGCGCCAAAGCCGGGCTGGGGTCAACCGGCGGTGTGGGCATCTGCCATGCTTACGCGCCGGATGGGCGCTGCATTTCGCTGCTGAAAATCCTGCTGACGAATTCCTGCGTCTATGACTGCCTCTACTGCATCAATCGGCGCTCCTCCAACGTACAGCGGGCAAGGTTCACGGTGGATGAGGTGGTGAAACTGACGCTGGGTTTCTATCGGCGCAATTGCATCGAAGGGCTGTTTCTCAGCTCCGGCATTATCAGCACCCCCGATTACACGATGGAGCAGGTGGTGAGTGTAGCGAAATGCCTGCGCGAGGTGCATGGCTTTCGCGGCTATATTCATTTGAAGACGATCCCGGATGCCGATCCGCTGCTGATGGCGGAGGCGGGGAGATATGCCGATCGGCTCAGCATTAATGTGGAATTGCCAAATGAGGCGAGCCTTGGCCGGCTGGCGCCGGAAAAGAGCCTTATGGGCATCAGGCGATCGATGGGGCGGATCAGGCTGCGGATAGACGAGGCGAAGGCAGAGCCGAAAGCGCCGCGCTTCGCGCCTGCTGGGCAGAGCACACAGGTGATTATTGGGGCGGATGACAGCTCCGACCGGTCGATCATGGATATGAGCAACCTGCTTTATGGCTCCTACGGCCTGCGGCGGGTGTATTACTCAGCGTTCAGCCCGATCCCTGATGCATCGGCGGCGTTGCCGCCGAAGCCAGCCCCGCTGCTGCGGGAACACCGCCTGTATCAGGCGGATTGGCTCTTGCGGTTCTATGGGTTTGCGGTGGATGAACTGGCCACCGATGACGCCGGCAATATGCGTTTGGACATCGACCCAAAATTGGCCTGGGCGTTGGCGCATAGAGGGCAGTTTCCGGTGGATGTGAACCGGGCAGAAAGAGAGATGCTGGTGCGGGTGCCAGGGCTTGGGGTGAAATCAGCGGGACGATTGATCCAGGCGCGCCGGCATCGGCGGCTGCGGATGGATGATCTGGCGCGTTTGCGCTTGCCGGTGACCAAGCTGATGCCGTTTGTGGTAACCGCCGATCACCACCCCAACGCGGTATTGGATAGCACGCGGCTGGTGCGGCGAAGAGCCACACAGCTGGAATTGCTGTGACCTTTGCGCGCCGTCGTTTTAAGGCACGCGGTCGATTTCGAGGGGTGGCGCCAGGCCGCGCGGGCGCTGGCGCTGGAAGGGGTGCCTCCGGAGCAAACCATATGGTCGGTTGAAGAGACCACCGACTTGTTTGCCGAGGCCCACGATACGGCATCGGTGGCCGGTTCATTCTCTGTGCCACGCGCCTTGGTGGCCCTGGCGGAGACAGTGATCCAGGCGCGTGAGCCGGCCCGGTTCGGCTTGCTCTATGCACTGATCTGGCGGGCGCATCGCGGCGAAAAGCATATATTGGAGGACCAGGCCGACAAGCTGGTGCAGCGCGTGGTGCGGCTGGGCCAGTCGGTGCGGCGTGATACGCACAAGATGCGCGCCTTTTTGCGGTTTCGCGAAGTGACCGACGAACGTGGCGTGCGCTATGTCGGCTGGTTCGAACCAGACCACTATATTGTGGAAGCCAACGCGGCGTTTTTCGTGCAGCGCTTCGCCACCATGAGCTGGAGCATCCTGACGCCGTATCGCAGCGTGCATTGGGATGGTGACACCGTGCGGCTTGGGCCAGGCGCGCAGCCGGCGGATGTGCCGGATGATGACGCGCTGGAAGCCTATTGGCGCGCTTACTTTTCCAGCATCTTTAATCCCGCCCGGCTGAAGATTTCAGCAATGCTGTCGGAGATGCCAAAGAAATATTGGCACAACCTGCCGGAGACCGCAGCGATACCAGAGCTGATACAGCAGGCGCGCGCACGCTCGGACAGAATGGTGGAGGCACCGATCATCTCACCTGAAATTGTACCTCGGAAGCCGAAGGCGGCCCCCCTTGCACCGGCCGGCCTGGCGGCGGAGGCTGCTGGATGCCGCAAGTGCCATCTATGGCAACATGCGACACAGACGGTGTTTGGTGAAGGCCCGATCGATGCGCGCATGATGCTGGTGGGCGAACAGCCGGGGGATCAAGAGGATTTGGCGGGGCGGCCCTTTGTAGGCCCGGCGGGCCAGATGTTGGATCGGGCCCTGGCGCAGGCGGGTATTACCCGCGCGGCGGTTTATGTGACCAATGCGGTGAAGCATTTCAAATTCGAACCGCGCGGCAAGCGCCGCATTCACGCCACGCCGGATCGCACGGAGATTGAGGTCTGCCGCTTCTGGCTGGACCAGGAACGTGCATTGGTGAAGCCGGCGATTACTGTGTTGCTCGGCGCTTCCGCTTCGCGCGCGGTGCTTGGGCGGGCGGTGACGATTTCCCGCGAGCGGGGACGGCCGATTGATTTGGCCGGTGGCGCCGCCCTGGTGACGATCCATCCTTCCTACCTGCTTCGCCTGCCGGATGAGGCGGCCAAACAGCGGGAATTCGCCGCCTTCGTGGAGGATTTGCGAATGGCAGCCGGTATGGCTGTTCAGCCGCCGGTTTCCAGCCCTTGATCGGCCAGTGCGGCCCTGCGCGCATCCGCGTTCAGGTCCATCCCGTTGCACGCAAACAGATAGACAGCCGCCGATACCGAAAGGCCAACCAGCATGGTGATATCCGCGCCACCCAGCGCGCGGGCAATCGGCCCGACATAAAGTGCCGTGCTGCTGAAGGGCAGCATCGCCACGAACCCCACGGCATAGGCAGTGAGCCCGCGCCAGTTCCAGCGCCCGTACATGCCACGCGGATTGAGGATTTCCCTGATCGAATAATGCCCTTTCCGGACGAAATAGAAATCTACGAGATTGATCGCCGTCCATGGCGTGAACAGATACAACAGCACCGCCAGCAGATCGGAAAAGCGATTGACGAAGTTGCCTGAGCCCAATTCGGCAATGACCGTGGCCAGACCGGCGCATAGAACAATGGTGCCGACGCGCTTGGACGCTGTGGGCTTGAAACTGCGGAACGAATCCACCACGCTGAGCAACGTCAGCGACGCGCCATAGAGATTCAGGCTGGTGACTGTAACCAGACCTGCCAAAGACAGCAGCAGCAAGGTGACGCCGAAATGCGGCATCAGCGTGTCACCACTGGCCTGCAACGCACCTGCCAGGTCCAGTTTCGGAAAGGCGGCGCCGGCGAACATCCCCACCAGCATCATCCAGCCGCCGCCAATGCCGGCGCCCAGGAACGTCCACCAGAAGGAGGCGCGTACGCCTACGTTTTTTGGTAAATAGCGGGAATAATCGGAGACATAGATCGACCAGCTCAACTGATAGGAGGCCGCGGCAAAGAGCTGGGCCAGAAACGGCACCGCCAGGAACCCGGAAAAGCTTGCCTGCGCAAGAAACACATGCGGCATCGCCAGGATATCCATGGTGAACAGGCACAGGGCGGCAAGCATGAGCGCCGCCAATAACCGCTGCGCGTAATGGATCCATGTATATCCCACGCAGGCGATGACAAGTGCCGCGGTGGTGAACAGCAAAGTGCCCCAGCCCGGCGAAATGCCGGCAATATCCTTCAGCGACTGCGCGGCCAGAAGCTGGTTGAACGCATTGAAGCCGATATAGGTGATCAGCGCCACCAGCCATACCAGCAGCGCCCCCATGGCGCCGAATTGCGGCCGCGACTGGATCATCTGCGGCAACCCCAGCTGCGGCCCCTGGGTGGAGTGGAACGCCATGAAGAACGTGCCCACCGCGCACCCGGCAACAATGGCAAGCCCTGACCATACCACGTTCAGCCCAGCCGCCACGCCAACCACGCCGCTGGCCAAAGTGGCCATCTGCGCATCGCCGGCGAACCAAACGGGCCAGAGATGCCACACCTTGCCGTGCCGCTCCCGCAGCGGGATATAGTCGATCGAATGCGATTCGATCAGGCCCGGTTTGGACAAGGCGTGCTCCCGTTCAACGCCCTTTCCAGACCGGCGCACGCTTTTCGGCAAAAGCGCGGGCGCCCTCCAGCTGGTCCTCACTGCCATACAGCCTGGCCACGGTCGGAAAGCCGCGTTGCATGATCTTCGCTATGGCCTCGGTGAAATTCATTGCTTCCGCCTCCCGCATCACCTCCTTGATGGCGGCGAATACCAGCGGCGGGCCTTCTGCCAGGATTTTTGCCAGAGCATGCGCGCGCGGCAGCAAATCGGCCGCCGGCACCACTTCGTTCACCAGCCCCCAGCGCGCGGCTTCCTGCGCATCCATCCATCGCCCGGTCAGCAGCAAATCCATCGCCACATGATAAGGCATGCGCCTGGGCAATTTGAGAGTCGCCGCATCCGCCAATGTGCCCGCCTTGATCTCCGGCAGGGCGAACCGGGCATGGTCGGCGGCGATGATCATATCAGCCGATAGCGCCAGCTCGAAGCCGCCACCCACCGCCATGCCGTTCACCGCCGCGATAACGGGTTTGTTCAGGCCCGGCAGTTCCTGCAATCCGGCAAAACCGCCCACGCCATAATCGGCATCCGGCGGCTCACCCGCCGCGGCTCCCTTCAAATCCCAGCCGGCGGAAAAGAATTTTTCACCGGCGCCGGTGACGATCGCCACACGCAGATCTGGATTGTCGCGGAAGGCCGCGAACACACCGCCCATCTGCCGACTGGTGGCGGCCGAAATGGCATTGGCTTTCGGCACATCCAGAACCACTTCCAGAACCGCGCCGTAGCGCGCGACGCGCAGCGCTGTTTCAGCCATGTGCCATCTCCGTAGATACGCGCAACAGCACATCGGCGGCCACCGCGCCCTGCCCTTCGCCGCAGACGATCAATGGATTCACATCCAGCTCCTGCACATTGCCTGCATGGGCAGAGACAAAATCCTGAATCCGCAAGATTGCATCAAACAAAGCCTGTGTATCCGCGGCCGGCATGCCACGGAAGCCCTGCATAAGACGATTCACCCGCAACTGCGCAATCGCACCGGCAATTTCCTCTCTTGAGGCCGGCAGCAACACGATAGCGCTATCGGCGACCAGTTCCGCCAGAACGCCGCCCGAGCCCAGAAGCATATACAGGCCCAACGCCGGATCGCGGGCCACGCCGACAATCACTTCCGCCACCGCGCCCTGCACCATGCGCTCTACCAGCACGGTTCCGGTGATCGGCAGCAGCGCGCCGGCCGCCGCCGCCACCTCAGAGGCCGAGCGAAGATTCAGCCGCACCGCGCCCGCCTCCGTCTTGTGCAGAAGTGCCGCGCCGCACGCCTTTACCGCTACTGGGAAACCAAGTTTCTCCGCCAGTGCCACAGCGCCTGTAACGGTGCACGCTGTACCGCCATCGGGGACCGGTACGCCGAATGCCGCCAGCAAAGCCTTGCCACGCGCCTCAGAAACCGCCAGCGCCTCCGTTGGTGCGCCGGTGATAAGCACGGGTCGAGCCATGACGGCCCCGCAGCTTCTGGCGGCATCGATGGCTTGCACAGCCTCCGTGATACCAAAAAGAGGTGCGATACCGGCGGTGATAAACGCCTGCGCGCGCGCCTCCGGCACATTCTCCGGCAGGCTCGCGACCAGCGCCGCACGGCCGCCGGTTTCACGCGCCGCATCCTCAAGCGCCAGTGCCGCCGGCTCCCACGCAGCGGAACTGCACTGGTCTTCCCTTGGATAATCCAGAATCAGCAGATTGAGATCGGCGCCGGCACGCATCATTGCCGCAAAAGTCTTGCCAAGCTTCTGCCGATCGCCCCACCCGAACGTATGGTAATCAAGCGGATTTGAAACATGCACCAGGGGATCGAGCGATTCTGCCAGATCGGCCCTAACCGCGGCTGAGAGCGGGGCAAAATGCAGCCCGTGGGCCAAGACCGTATCCGCCATCAGCGCCGCCTCGCCGCCGGAGCAACTCAGGCTGCTGATGGCGCCGCCGGGCAATCCACCATGCACGTGCAGCAATTTCAGTGTTTCCAGCAACGCCGCTACCGACTCCACGCGCGCAACGCCGATGCGGTGGAAGAACGCACTCACCACCGCGTCACCGCTCGCCATCGACCCTGTATGGCTAAGGGCAATATCCGCCGCCGCCGCCGAGCGGCCGGTCTTCAGCGCCACCACCGGTATGTTTTGCGCATGCGCCCGCGCCACCGCCGCGGCGAACGCTGTTGGGTTACCCACCGCCTCCATATGCAGCCCGATCGCCGTCACCCGTGGATCGTCCAGCACCGCCTCTATTGCGTCGGCATGGGCAATATCCGCCTGGTTGCCCAATGTGATCATATACCCTAGTGGCAGGCCGCGCCGCTGCATGGTGATATTCAGGCCGATATTGCCCGACTGCGTAATGATAGCGACACCGCGCGCCACTGCGCCGCCACCGAACTGATCCGGCCACAGCAGCGCGCGATCAAAGTAATTTATGAAACCATAGCAATTGGGGCCGAGCACCCGCATGCTGCCGGAAGCCTGGATCAGCGCCGCTTGCAAGCCGCGCCCAGCCTCGCCCTGTTCCGCAAAGCCCGAGGCATAGGCCACCGCGCCCCCCGCCCCCAGCGCCGCAAGCTCCGCTGCTACTTCAATACTGGCGTGCCGGTTCACGCCGATAAAAGCCGCATCAGGCAACGCAGGCAGATCTTGTGCCGATCTAAATGTTTTCACGCCCGCCAGTTCCGCATGGTACGGATGCACTGGCCAGATCTTGCCGGAAAATCCCAGCTTGCGCGCCTGTCCAATCAGCTCCGCCGCTGCCTTGCCGCCAAACACCGCCACGCTGCGAGGCGCGAAGAGCCGACTGAGCGATGGTCTTGGGGCCGGCTGTGGCGCCAGGTGAGTCATGCGCCTAGCGGCCTTAGCAACTCGCGCGAAATAATGTGGCGCTGAATTTCGCTGGTGCCATCCCAGATACGCTCCACCCGTGCATCCCGCCACAGCCGCTCCAGCGGCAGATCTTCCATCAGCCCCATGCCGCCGAAAATCTGCAATGCCCGGTCGGTGACCCGCGCCAGCATTTCCGAGGCATAGAGCTTCGCCTGGGAAATCTCCCGATTGGCGGAAGACCCTTGATCCAGCCGCCAGGCGGCGGACAGCGTGAGGTGCTCGGCGGCATCTATTTCGGTGATCATATCCGCGAGCTGGAACGAAATACCCTGGAACCTGCCGATTGTCTGGCCGAACTGCTTGCGTTGGGCGGCATAGTTCAGCGCCAGATCGAACGCCCGACGCGCCCTGCCTACACAGAGCGCCGCCACCGAAAGCCTTGTTGCATGCAGCCAGGTATTGGCGAGGGTAAAACCGGCCCCCTCCTCACCGAGAATCTGTGCATCCGGCAAACGGCAATCCTCGAATTGCAAGATGCAATTATGGTAGCCGCGATGGGATACCGATTTATAACCCGGCCTGATCTCGAACCCCGGGGTGCCGCGATCGACCAGAAACGCGGTGATGCGGCCTGGGCCAGTGCTGACGAACACAATGATGAAATCGGCAATATCGGCATGGCTGATAAAATGCTTGGTGCCGTTAACGACCCAATCGCCGCCCACACGGCGCGCCGCGCATTTCATGCCGCGCACATCAGACCCGGCATCCGGCTCCGTCATCGCCAGCGCGTCCATCTTTTCGCCGCGCACGGCCGGCAGCAGGTAGCGTTGCTTCTGATCATCATTGGCAGCACAGAGGATTCCGGAGGGCCGCCCCCACCATACGCCCAGCGCCATGCTGGCGCGGCCGAGTTC
>Ga0116229_10006534_pt1 | contig 18721 bp, 13 predicted proteins | sample S1TSphgellanicum_3_FD_87313 | JGI IMG/M metagenome (GOLD analysis project Ga0116229, IMG submission 87313) | Host-associated microbial communities from peat moss isolated from Minnesota, USA - S1T2_Fc - Sphagnum magellanicum MG | ecosystem: Host-associated > Plants > Peat moss > Unclassified... | reverse complement strand
TTTTTTTTTTTTGTTGTTGAATGTTTTTTGTTGTGTTTTGAAAAATATTTTTTATTTAGTTGGGGTTTTTTTTTTTTTTTTTTTTTTTTTAAGGAATCTTTGTTTGTAACCAAAGTGGCTATCATCCATAGGAAGGTGGAGAAAAAGTGGTGATCGTCCCTAGGAAGATTTAGCCGAAATATTTTTAATAAATAAAACATGAAATAAAAAGATTTAAATCATATTTCTATATTTTGGCTACCACTCTGAAAACCAATTATAAAAATCTGACTATTGTACACTATTTTTTCCCTCACTTCTGGCGATTGAAAGCCTCCAAACTCACCTTTTTTTTTTCAATTTTTAATGGCGAACTTTCGCCAATAAAACAAGACTGGTTGTAGAAAAGCTGAACAGAGCGGTGCAAGTGACCACTGACCACCCACCCAACAGTTTGATTGCTGTCAACTGAATTAATGGCGAACTTTATTAATGGAACTTTAATTTTTATTAAGAATTAAACAAGTTTATAAATGTGGGGGGGGGGGGGTTTTTTAGTCCCGGTTGAAAATAGTGACAAACCGTTTTGGAAACAAAAATTTCATGCAGCCAATGAGAAGGCTCAGAGAGGGGCTTAGTTTTCTTCTTTTGGGTTTTTGGGGGGCGGGTGGGGGAGGAGGGCATTTTTTGTTTTTTTTTGGGTTCCCAAGGTGTTCCCATCAGGTTCCAAAAAACTTCCCCAAATTCTCAATATGTTCTCTAAACGTTCGCAATAGCAGATCATTTTTTATTCCATATTCTATTGGCCATGGTTCAACTTCCATGTACATACAATGTAGGGTGGGGGAAGGTTGGGTGGGGCATATTTAGGGTTCTAAAATGGGGGACTCAGGAGTGGGCCCATGTTACAAAAATATTGGTGATGGGCCAATCAAATGGCTCCTTCGGATTATTTATTTATTTATTTATTCCTTTAATTGTTTGATATCGAAAATTTGGCGAAAATTTTCCCAAAAAATTTAGCAAAATTAGTTGAATTTACACTACAAGAACACCAAAAAAAGAATCCACCACAGGATGTCCTCCCCCCTCCTTTTTTCTTCCAAAGAAACGACAAACTACATGTGAAGATTTTATAATGATTAATTTATTGTTTACCGATTATGGAAATAGTTGCCCCAAAAAGACACAAGGGAAAAGATGGAATCTCCTGAAAACAGGAGATAATGGGGACACCACAGAAAATAAGGGAAAATCAACACAGAAAATATTTTATAAGATCTTTTTATGCGATTCCTATATTTATTTATTCATGACTAAAGTACTACCTAGAATAGAATAAAATATCGATATATATATATATATATATATATCAGTATTTTGTTGATAAGAACCTTCGATCTAATAATAACAAGGCTGAGTACTTAGTAGATAGTAGGTACCTAATAAAAAAGATATTTAAAAAGAAAACCTTATTATTATTCATATCTGATTAAGATTTTGTTGATATTTATTTCTACCCATTATTTATTACCTACTCAGCCTTGAATCTTTGATGTTTATTTTATTTTATTTTTATATTTTATTAAAGATGTTTTTTAATTTTTTTTTGATATGTTATTTCTTTTTGCTCAACAGCGCTCTTTAGTCGTCGACCAAGGAACAACACTAAAAGCCGTAAAATAGGAACCTGATGAGAAAGAAGACAAAATACGCATAATAACAACAAGAAGAGAGAAGGAGCCAGAAAGAAAGGGTTTGTTGCTAAATGTTGTTGTTGTTGTTGTTGGTGGTGGTGGTGGTGATGATGATGATGTCGAGGGGCTTTTCTTCTTTGATGTTCATCTGTCTGTGACATGTGAATGCTAATCTTGCTCCAAAAGGGTGTGTTCGTTTCTGTTTTTTTGCTTTTTTTTTTGGTTTCCTGTAGCATCAAGAGCATTGTTCCTCAAAGCTTGGGAGGCGAGAAAGAAACGGGGTGTTATTACGTACACGGGTGTGGGTGGCCACTAGCTATGTCGAGTCCAAAGACAGCAAGACTCCATTTCTCGGTTGGTGAGACAAAAGCAGCTTTTGGGAATGAAGAAGATGAAGAAGGGGGGAAAGCTCATGGAAATGTCTAGGGTTTAGGGTTCTGGGACGCGGCAAGTAGAGTACCTACCTTAAGCTTGGTGGGTCCGGCGTTGTTGTGACCACCGTTTGAACGCGGGGGTTGCCAATTTTTTTTTTAAAGTGGGCCCAGTTTGCGAGATGGATTTTGTTTTGTGGATACGAACGCAGCTCGCGTGTGTTTAGCATGTGTGTGTGTGTTTTTGAGCGTTCGAAGTCCGGTTTGTGTATTCAAAGTCTGGTTTGTGTGTTCATTGTGTGTGTTTCGGTTTGAATGCCGCTGCTTCTTTTCGTCCTACATGGAAATGTGATTGAGAGAGGGGATATGGTTTGCCCTTCAGAACTGCCTCTACTCTCTGAAACTTTGATTCCACAAAAACCCGTTCAGGTTATGCCATCATCTTCTTCTTCTTCTTCTTTTTGTTTTTCTTCTTCAGAAGTTCTTTGTTCACATCTTCCACTGTTCTAGATACTATCCTCTACCAAATTAGGTAGCTCCTTGAATCTTGCATCAAATGGTTGGTTTCAAGCACTGTGATAGGTTCAGTCCTAGGAAAGTAAGTGTGTTACATACAGGGAGGAATATTAGAAATCTGACATTGGAGGAGCCTTGTGAAGAATGACATATTGCAAGGCTTTTGCCTTCTTTATGTGTGCTGGGTCATGGTGGCATTCCAGAGATCGAAACTCTAAAGGTGCATGGGGATTGTTTTAGTTTAGGCCATGGATTTTGGAGTTGACTTATGTTGGTAGAGTGTTTGATCCCTTAGCTTTGGCCCCTTCTGATATCTTCTTCCATAGCCATTTTGTGAACTGAATTTTTCTTTCTGTCTGTAGTTAAGATTCCTGTACAAACAGTACATGCACACTTCTTGTCAACACTGGGAATTGCCATTAAGGAAGCAACAGACTAAGTAACTGGAGGAATCTGTGACTTATTTCAAGCATCACTTGAAGCGCCTTTGATGCAAACAGGAGATGCAAGTAGGGTATTTTATTCCTGAGTGCTATAATTGGCATTTGATTGGTAGCTGCTCATGAAGATGCTCAAGGTTGCAACCCTCTTGCAGTCTTCATCACTTGTCTAAAGTATTGGCCCAGAAAGCACCAATATAGAGAAGTGACACTTCTGGCTTTGAGTGAGCAGGGATGTTCAAGGGATGTGGAACCAACTCCAAGCATCTTAGACATATGATCCTGACATGTTCCTACAGTAGTTGAGAGAAAGCCATGTGATCTTATATTGGAGAGTCCTGTAGTAAAGACTTGCTGTAGTAGAGATTGCTTGCAGGAGGTTTTGTAGGGCGACTTTTGACAATTCCAGCAGGCTATGAGTGGCTGTTCAGCCTTGACCTAGAGCAGGTAGCAAGTATTGTTTCTGCAACCAAGCAACTTGTTCCAGTTGGAAGTCTCAAAGGGGACACCAAAGTCTGACCTCCCCAAGGCTATGAGTGGCACTTGTGATTTGGGAACACGCAATCTTCTACTGTTTCTGTTTCCGTTGAAATGGGAGGGGCCATAGTTTGCTGCACGGCATACGTCAGTTAAAGAAGTGATTCAGCACCTCACCTGCTGTTTCAGTTGGAGAATACTCACTGGAGGAGGTTGCAAGTGGGCACAGAAAGACTCAGACCAACCATGGTGATGAAGTGGCCACTTCGGCCATTGTTTTCAAAGAAGTTTCAAGTCAATCTTGCCTTGAATAAGCTTGATGGGTTGTCCATGCCACAGGGTGGTGAGCTTGATGGGACAAAGTTGCATGTTGATGTGAAATGGAAGGGACCAAAGGGAGCACTTGGATCCCGTTTTAGAAGCATAAAAAGGGGGAAGACAAGTGCAGCATCTGTAGGTTTGAATGGGGGAGTTACATGGGAGGAGGAGTTTGAAAACATATGTGTCTTTACAACTGGCAAAACTGGCACATTCCAGCCATGGCATGTCTATCTTGTCCTTTGCAAGGTAACTCAAATCTGTAGCCATGTATGTCATCTATGAGGTGTTCTTTTTCCATCCCTCTGTCATTTCAAAGAGCCTGTACAATTATTCTTGATCAACTGGGTTTGCATCAGAGAGGGTGATTTTATGGATTCAGCACTACAGTCATAGTCAGTCAGAGGACCATGATCTATCCCATGACAGTCAAGGCTCTTGTCCACATGTCACGTCCAGTTTCTGTGTGCTTCCTATGGTTCCTTGCTTTGCTTTTTAAAAAGCAGGAAAGCTATTGTAGCTGAAGAAGTTGCAGGGAACAAGAGTCTGTTGACATCTATCCAATCAGAGCATGCCTGTTAAGCACAGAGGTGGATCACTGGAAACTGTAATTCAAATGTTTGGGAATTCTTGAAAAACCCGAGTCCTATGAGGAAATTGGCCTAACTCACTGCCTTAGTTAGGCAGGGGTTAAAAGAAAAGTTTGATTGTCTAGCTTAGCTCTCTCCTTACTGTCATCCTGCTACTCATACACCAATGTCGTGTAGAAAAAACAGCATACTTCATGAGTGACACTCACAAGGTTATGACTGCAGACCGGTTACCTTCAAAGTATTATTTTAGAGTTTTCTCTGCAATCTCACAAATATGTCTGCTAATGATTTATGAATGTGCAAGAGACTTTTTGTCATGTGCACACTGCATTTTTGTTGTATTCAGATCTTTTTTGTTTTGTGGCTTTTCTCTCTCCTCTTGTTGTTTCACCTTAGTATCATGCCACCATTTCACTTTTTTTATTCAAGCAACTCAAATTGCAATTTTGGTGTTCTTGATATTTATCATGATGATACCCAGGACACTGTTGCTTTGGAGTATTTGGGACATGCAGTTTTGCATTTCACCATCCATGTGACATCTTCACACTCCAAGAGTTGTATTGCCTCCCAAGTTTCTGATCACTAATGGGAATGTTTTGCTGAGCTTAATTTGAGGTGTGTTGTGATGGCTGTGTTCACTGCGTCTAATCCCTTGGCCATGTTCATGGTTGTAGGCTTTGCCAGATGGTGTGAAGTCCAAGCTGTCAGTTGCAGGCACAGCAGTCCTGGATGTTGGATCTCTGGCTTCTGTTGGAGGCAGTGACAAACAGTTAGTGAGTCTACCTGTAAGGTACAACATGGGAGGCTCTGAGGTGGAAGCTACTCTTTGTGTGAGTTTTCTTCTCTGCTTTTCACTTTTTTTTATTGTTCTTTAGACACCTGGTTATCTTCACTCTTGTATTGAAAGCCCAGTCCATGTTCAACTTCTGGAATTATAAGTAGTTGTGGAAAGAAGTGACCCTAGATATTGCCCAACTCTTTAGCTGTTGATTTTGTGGAACACTTTATTTGTGCTGCTCAGGTCACATTGAGTTTTGTGGAGCTCCGCACAATGCATCTGGCAGGGTTGGAGAGTGTGCACAGGCTCATACCGGCAATGGCATGTGTTGGAGACCCATGGACATGGGAGAGTGAGGATCATGAAAAGAAAATTTCCCCTGTGATAGTTAAGAAAGAGAAAACCTCTAAAGAGCTCTCAAGAGAACAGGTGCTGGGTTGGAGAGGAAGGAGGAGTCCACAACTTGCTGATGGTTATGTCACAGATGATGGGAAGTTTTCTCCTAGAAGTGATGAGAGCTTGCAGGATGCGTTGGATCTGTTTGATTCAGATTTTGCAGATGACTTTGATGTGGAGGATTATGAAGATGAAGTTGAAGATGGAGACTGTGAGAGTTCCTTATGCTATGGAACATTGGTAGGGGTGAATCTTGTTGTGGAAGGAGCTCTTTCCCACCATAGAGATGCTGAGGATGGCAAGAATAAGACAGACAGGAATTTGGCAATATGCAGCCCATCCACTGTGACGAGCCCCAGAAAAGTTGCTAACTCTTCAGAAGAGGTGTCACCATCTGAATCTGGAGAGCTGGTATCACAGGGATCTTTGCTAAGCAAGTTGTCCTGGAGGAAGAGAAAGCTCAACTTCAGGTCTACCCGATCCCGTGGAGAGCCTTTGTTGAACAAAGCATATGGAGAGGAAGGTGGTGATGAAATTGATTGGGTTCGTCGTCAGTCTTCTCCATCATACCAACCAGAGCTTACGGTGTGTTTATTGCACTTCAATTATTCTTCACTTTTTATTTGACTTGGCCACTCTTCTGTCTGTCATGTGCTACTAGAAGACAGGTTTTCTCAGTTGCACATAACTGTGACTACTTGCTGAATGCTTTCATCCTTGGGAACTTTTCCAGTGCCTAGGGTTGTGATTGAGATTACCAAAATACGCTCTACAGTATATCCTGGATGATGTGCCTTCCCCTTTCCATTCATTTCCTGGGTGGAATGGCACAGGCATAGAAACTTGCTCCCTAACTGTGCATCATTAAGACCATAAACCTGAAGACTGGTCTCAGCCCTAACCTGTTATAATTTTCTCTTTTTCACATTGGGAATTAGAACATAGTTATTCTTGCTTACTAATTGTCAAATGTCAGTTTCCAGGATTAGGGTGACTGGCTTGTTTAATGGGCATGTCTAAGTGGAGTAAGGAAAGACCCAGAAGTATCAGATTTATAAGCTGAACCTCTACATGATGAATAATCCTCAGGGAATTCGTTCAGGTGCATGGAAAACTGTGACATGATGATTTTTCTCTGTTCTGCAGCGCCACAAAATTGAAGACACTTCTCTTGCAGTTGCTGCTGGAGCGCTGGACTTTGGAGAGGAGCTCTTTACAGTAGGATCATGGGAGCAGAAGGATTTTGTGAGTCGGGATGGACAGACCAAGCTGTCAGCTCAAGTCTTTTTTGCCTCCTTAGACCAGCGTAGTGAAAGTGCAGCAGGTGAAAGTGCATGCACTGTACTGGTGGCAGTAATTGCAGACTGGCTTCATAAGCATCCTATGTTGATGCCAAGTAAGGCAGAATTTGATATGCTAATTCGTGAGGGTTCTGCTGAATGGAGGAACATGTGCAATGTTGAAGCTTACAAAGGTCAATTTCCAGACCGGCACTTTGATTTGGATACTGTCATTGAGGCAGTGGTGCGCCCTTTGAGTGTGGTGTCTGAAAAGTCCTTCATTGGGTTTTTCCAGCCTGAAGGTGTGAGTGATTCCTGTGATTTCCTGCAAGATGCCATGTCTTTTGATAGTATCTGGGAGGAGGTGGAGCGAGCTGGTCCTGCCATCTATATTGTGAGCTGGAATGACCACTTCTTTGTCCTGAAAGTTGAGGATGAAGGCTGTTACATTATTGACACATTGGGAGAAAGACTTTCTGAAGGGGGTAAGCAAGCCTACATCTTGCGGTTTGATGCAGAGACCTCATTGTGCAGATCTCCAGTCGTGGATAGCTTGCCTCAGACTGAGAAGTTGGAAGCTTTACCCCTTGATTCTCTTGCTTCTGTCAAGGTCCATGCAGAAGGTGAGGAAAATACTTCAGAATGTGAACCAGTGCCCCTTGATGGATCTTCTATGGAACTTGCAGAGCCAACTGACCTAGTTTATATAGGGAAAAGTGCCTGCTGTCAGTTTGTTAAGGAGTTTTTTGCTGCACTCCCTCTTCGAGAGCTTCAGAGTGATATCAAGAAGGGACTGCTTGGCAAGGTACCTCTGCACCAGCGCCTTCAAATCGAGTTCCATTTCACCAAACAATCCACCACTCCTTGCACAGAATTGGTTGTAGTCTAATTGTTGCTTCCATTTTGACACTTTGTAGGTACAATGGCATTTTTTGGAGTGTGTTAGGTTTTTTTTCTCATAAGACTTTGGGAATCCTTGTCTTGAGGGTACTACCTAGGTTGCAATAGTTGGAGAAGAAATGGGTAGGAATTGAGATGATTGTAGTTAGTCTTGAATGCAATGCACTGCTGATGGGCATAGAGTTCAACATCTGTTTTACTTCAGACAGAAGTTTTAACTAGATCAGTCATTGCTTATTACCTGAATTTCTATTACTTGGTCTGAGTCATATTTGAAGCACTTGAGCAAGGCTTAGTCAAGACTCAAGACATCCCAGTTGTTCCAAACAGAGAAGAGATTTCAGGTAGCTTTTTTCTCAAAATGCAACAATGGAGTGTGTTCACCAAATTTAGTAGGGGAATTTTGTAGTGTTTAGGAGTAAGGTTTGGATTGGACTTCTATCTACAGAGAAGCACAGAACTGAACATGTCCTTGGAGTTGGACATCCCACACTGTATTTGGGATTCCCTACTCTGAGTGTAATGTTTTGGTAAAATCTTCTGCAACGAGTCAATTTCAGATGTCTTCAGTCTTGAACAGGTGTGACTGAAGCAACATTACAGAAAAATGGGCCCGTGGATTTGACTGAGGGCCACCAAAATGTCCTTGATTAAACCCCTTAAAAGGTTGAATATGTAGATTTCTGTCACATGTAGATGGTGGTGGGGGTTTTCAACAAATTTTAGGTTTTCTTTGGCAAGCTTGGTAGTTTGTTTGAACATTAGCATATGAATGAATGAATTGGTAACTTGTGTAACAGCACATGGTAAAGTGATAGAACAATGAAATGTGATGAGAATGAATAATAGATGAATTCCATGTTATGTATATGTTGCATGCATAAGGTTATGTGGCAAGTTGCAACCATGTTGGCAAGATTTGGTAGATGACATTACATGACTTGCAAGAGGATGGATATGTTTGTAAATAATCAGTTCCCAGTAGATAAATATTAGTGCAATATACATGGATGTGTTTTCAAATTTGCAATATGAAAATAAATAGAATTAATTAATTGACTTCTGAGCAAAATTTATAAAAAACACATAATTGGATTATTCTTTGGAACAAATGGGTCTATGTTCTTAAAATCCACATGTGGTGATTTTCTTAACAACACAATGAAGACAATACAATTGCTTATCCTTCCCCCATGGTTTGGATCTTTTTTAGAATGATCTTCAATTGTAGTTGCATATCATCTTTTAAGCAAGGGGCCAAGATGCAAGAATTAATGCGTTTTGAGAAGCTAAATGTTTTTCACTTGGATGTTTGGCATGCCTTTAGTCTTAAACTTCTATGTGCATACTGTACATAATGTGATTCATATTAATTAATTGGGGGTGCATAGCTTGCACTTTTTCAAATCTTTCTCCATCTTAGCTCTTTCATTGGCCCGATGTTCATTGGCCCGATGTTCAAAACATATGGCAAACCTAAAATTTAAAAATTCTAATAAGTCATTTGCAAAACATGAATTCATTTATGCAAGTTCATGTAAAACATTTTTATTTATGGAAGTCAAACTTCACACATGGTAAAACATATTGAAAACTTGGAATTTTTTAGGAATTTCAGAGAACACAATTTGGAAACAAGTTTGTAAACATAATTTTCTAACTTCCAAAAGTTTATCATCATTTTTAATTTTTTAATTTAATTTTATTTTCTTGTAGAAGCTTTTAAAAAATACACATGATCCCCAATGAAATCTTCTACTAGAAGCAGATAAAGAAGAAGAAATGGCAAGGCACAAGAAAAAAAATAAAATCACCCCTGGCTTAAAAAAAAAGAAAAGAAAACAATAACAACCCCCTTTACCAAAAATTAACAGACTTAAAATATAAACTGTTGAAATGACTTGTTGATTACAAAACATGAACTCATCATGCAAGTTCATGTAAAACACAACTTTTATTGAAAACAAAAATCAAATTTCACATATGACAAAATTTATTCAAAACATAAAGTTTTTCAATGAACCCCCCCAAAAAAGACATTCATAACCCTCCTTACTGAAAATAAAATTTTGAAACCTATCCACACATGATGTTCAATGGTAAATTTAACACAAAGTATTTTCCTTGAATTTGCAATCAAACCTCCAAAGGTCATTTTCCCACTTTCTCTTCCTTTTGCCTTCTTTTTTCCCTTTTTTTTCTCCATCATAATTTCTTGGCAAAATCTTTTTATTTTCTTGGTTTAAGTTTTTTCTAGTTGTGTTGTTTCCTTTTATATTTATCTATTTTCACTTTTTAAGTTTCATATTCAACATTTCCAAATTCATAGGTTAAATATAATCTTGAAGGTGAATGTATCACACTACCAATCTAAAAGTGCATTCACACTTGATGTTAAGTCAGTGTTAAATAAAAATCTAGGTGGCATCCTAGGTGGCATGCAATGTTAAATAGGTGATAACTTAATGTTAAGTGAATGCTAGCTTAACATAAAATCTTCATGGTAAGTAGGCTTAAGTCCTAAATGACTACCATGATGTTAGGGGACTCAACACTAGAATCCCTAACACCAAGTGTGAATGCACCTTAAGTGTTGAAAAAAACTCAATGTTAAGTTAAATATTCCTTGGTCATTGTTGAAATTAAATATCTTTAATATAAAAATATGCATTAGGGTTACAGTTTTAAACTATTTTTTGGATTTTTAATTTTTTAATTATATAATATTTTTGCATATGTACATGTTAGGTGTGTCTTAAAATTGAATTAAAAAAATTCCTTTCTTCATTTTGTTTTTGTATAATGTAAATGTTATTACAATGTTTTGAATATATTTGTAATCTTGATTCTTATTTTAGTTTTTCAATGTGATTTTTTCATTTGTAAAATCATGGATAATGGAAGGTTTTATATGGGAACCCATTTCATGATGGAAGATGAGATGATAATGACCATAAGTTTATTTGTTGCTAGAAAGATTGTCATGATTGTTACACCTAAATTAGTGTACTTATCGATTGTAAAACATTGTATAAAAACCTATTCACGACGAAACAAATGTTGGAGGGAGATAGAATGATGGTGATTTCATTAACATTATTAAATTTATATGTAAAAGAATAAAAGCATCTTGATGAATTTTGTTAATCACTCAAAAAATAAACACAAATTCACACCAAATGCCATAGTCAAGTCTTGGATGAATGTTTTTTGTTAAAAAAAAGAAATTAAAAACCATTTTTTTAAAAATAAAAAAGAATCCAATGCCAAAACACTTTGTTAAAAGAAGAAATTTGTCATAGGTCAATGTAGCCATGGTTGGAACACATGAGAAATATTATGAAAGGTTTCATTGAAGGGGAAGCTGCATCCAAAAGGATTAATCAAGATATTATGAAAGCTATTGAGAAAAAAACATGAAATGCCAAAAATTCATGCATTCACACCATCAAATTTTTTTTGAAAAAATTAAGAGATTTAATAAATAAATAATTTGATAGTAAATTTTTTAAATATGTTTATTGCTTTAACAAGGCACAACGAAAAGTATACATGAAATGAACTAAAAATATAAAGGTCATAAGTTGTGTTGGTGAGATTGGGTTTAGGATCTTTTATTAGTTTCTGCTAAATGTTTTTTGATAAGTTTATACTAGAAAACATTTTTTAAAACTTGCATTAATCATGTCTTCTAGAAAAAATTGTTGCCATGTTTTTTAGACACTTTTGTTGAATTTGTTTTTAAAAGAAATTTCATCTTCTAAAAACTATTATCAATTTTTTTAAAAACAAATTTCAAAAGCTTGTACTAGTTTTACATATTTTATAAACTTATAAACATATTCATCATGAATGTTTTTGGAAACTTCAAAAAAGAAAATTTATTATTTATTATTTCTGACACGCCTACTTACTCCTTCAAATGAAAATGGGATTAAAAAATGTGTCATTTCACCAAAAAAAATTATTACGTCATAAAAAGGTACACATACATTTATTCCTACTTCAAATAATAATTCTTACAAATTGTTCAAAGTGTTCAATAACATGGCACCTTGCATTGACCGAAAATGCCAACTACTTGGGAAAAGTTATGAAGAAATTTGTTAAGGTTTAATTAATGTTGAAAAATCAAATTTGAATTTGAAAAAAATGATGGTTTTGCTTTGAGATTTGAATTTGAAGGCTTAAAACTTGAACTAAAATCTGGTGCATAAATTCAACTAACTCAATTGGCGATTGTTAAATTGTTTGATGATATTTTACATGTTTATAAATGACTCAAATATTTGTAAATACATAGTTTTTATAACATGTCATTGTAATAAAAGCAATAAATTTGATACACCAATGTCCAAAGTAGATTTTAGGAATTTTTTGGGATTTTTTTCATTTCATTTCTAAGTTGTATAATTTATTTTGTATTGCAATTTTGTAAATTGCATGGGTTAAAAGTCATCTTTACACACATTAGGTTTGAATACTAGACCATTTTAATAAAATCAGGAAAAAAAATGCGTTTATGTCCAAATTAACATTTATGTAATTTTTTTCAGATTTAATTTTTTTTTCAAACTTATACAATTTTTTATTTTGAATTTTTAATGATTTTGAAAATAACATGGGTTAAAAGCTATCATTACGTACATGTGGTACAAATATTAAACCATTATAATAAAATCAAAAAGGTTGATGCATCGATGTTTAAAGTGACCTTTAGTTTTGCATTTTTTTTTGTCACCACTATGTAATCAATCATCCACATGTTCTTGTGAAAATGTGAATTGCCACTTTAGACCTTGCGCATTCGAACATGCCTTTTCTACCATCCAACACATGAGTCTTTCAAGGAAAATCATAAGAGTTTTTTTATAAAGTAAAGACATGATCGCATTGTTTTTTTATCATCTCTCTTGTGTAATCTTATTGTTCGAAAATTTTCTAAAAACCCAGGATGTAAGGTAATGGAGTTTTTAGGGCAATAACAAAAATTCTGACAATGAAGAAAAAATTGTTGTACATTTGCTTTGGTGAACTTGTCGTCTACCTCTTCAAAACAAGAATGCATCTCATGAAGTTGTAGTTGCAACTGTATGTTATGACCTCGAGACTCAAAGAGCTTCATTTCGAAACATTATTGAGAATCACAAGGCTCCATTAAGTGGGCTATGGATTTGAACACGTATGTATCAAACTTCAATAGTAGCGAGAATGTCGCACCCTTTGTGTCTCCATCCATCCCCTACTAATAACCTTGTCTATCTTTTTTTTTGTGTTTCATGTTATTGAACTAGTTTTTTGGATTTTTTTTCATTTCATTTCAAAGTTGTATTATTTGGTTTTTTATTTTGATTATGTTAAAATTTTGCAAATTGTGTTGGTTAGGAGTCATCATTATGCACATGTGGTTTGAACACCGAACAATTGTAATAAAATCAAAAAAATTGATGCCCCAATATTCAATTAAGATTTATGTAATGTGCAAAACATTATTATAATTTATTGAAAGAATATATATGAAAAACATCAAATTAGGTTGAATTGAGCACCATCCAATTTGTGAAAGCACAACATGCACTAATTTTTCATGTTATGCCACTACATCAAAATGTGGAAAATATGATTATAGATATTATTACATTTGTAATCGTAAATAACATTTACAATTAACATGACTATAGTGCATTTAGACTCATTGTAAAGACCATTAATTGTATTTTTAGTTATAATCACAAATGCCATGTAATCATTGAATTTTTTACTACTATAGTCATAATGACCTATGTCTTAGGTGGGTAAGCAACCTAATTAATGAAACAAAAGTTGCAAGTATGAAAATTTGAACCTTTCACTTCTTTGAAGAAGCTCCAAGTTTTTAATCATTGCATCATCACTTAACATTAAAAAAAAAGCATTGTTATCCTTTGATTATGAATATTTTTTATACTAACTTATTGAAATTACATAACATAAATATATGTAACTTATTTAGCAACCTACTTAACTTAATTATGCTACCTACCTAATTTAACCTAATCTACTTACATAAATAATTTTTTTCATATTAAGTTAATTGATCACAAAAACTAAATATTATTGAAATAACTCAAATATCAATTAATTTGAATTTTATAAAATTCAATTAAATTATTTTTTGGTTTAAAAACATAAATAAGCCAATCAATTATTTCTATTCATAATTAAAATGAACTTCTAAATTAAATATTAAAACTAAAAAATTAGTTTATGACATATTGAAATATTTGATATTCTAAAATAATGAAAATATTATTTTAAATATGTAAATTTTAATCTGAATTAACTTATGAGTATAAATAAAAATAATAAATAAATTTTTTAATTAATTGATGTAATGAAAAAATTATATTAGTTAATCAATAAAAAATTTAAAATATTATGAAATAAATAACTAATTATTTTTAAAATGTAAATTTTAATTTGATGTAATTCATGATTAAAAATAATAAGGATTACAGATAATTTAAAACTTAATCACTACATGTTTTAAACATTTAAATAATGTTTTTTCATTGTGATGTTTAAATATGATGATTTTAGAACATGAAATGTCAACTATTAAAAAAAATTTGAATAGGAATATTGAAAATGTTAATATATTCTGATCATATAGTACATTAATAGTTTTAATTAAATATCAAGAAAAGATTAAATCAAATCATGAAATTAATTTTAGATGATCATAGGTAATTCATAAATAGACATGTAATATGTAAATGGATAGAATTAAGGTAGATAAATAGTTACTTAGACAATCACTTAAATTTAAGTAGGTAATATTTATACCTACTTACCTACATAACTTTGCTATCTTTTTATAACCTAGTTATTACCTTACATTGTATATTTAGTTCACAAATTAGTTACCTAGGCTCACTTATATATATATATATATATCAAGGAATAAATGTTAACAAATTTTTTTAATTATGAACCTAATTTGCCTATATTTTTAAGGATCCTAAAAAAAAATTCAATATTAACCTTAACATACATTTGTTCGTCAAACATGATTTTATCCAAATTTTCATCAATTGGCTTGAAATTATGCAAAACATAATTTTGATTTACATAATTCACATTTACAAATAAATCAAGTTTAATTTTTTAAACCTTCAACGATCACAATCAACTATTTTAGAATTGACTGTGTTTAAAATTGTTGATAAATAAAAGACACCTTGAATTGACATCATTTATCCTTTCAATTAGGAACTAAACAACATAGGTTCAAAACAATTTGACCATGTTTCAAATTGCTTGTAAAATAATTGAATTATGATTTTTTCATTTGCAATGATAATTCACAAGTATTGTAATAACCAGCTTATCCAACTTTTGAGAACGCAAAGCATGTGACACATATTTATGCATTGTAAAAGTTTCAACATTGAATCTATCAACAATAATGTTTGCACTAGCCTAATGTGCAAATCAATATAACACAAACCCAATAGGTTTTCTAGGTTTAATGGTGCTAAACAAAATAGCTTTAGATTTAACAAAAAGTTCCACTTTTTTTTTACCAAATACATAAATCATACGATACACAAATAAATACTTCCTATCTTTCATTTCAAAATTAGTGTGCTAAACAACTTTTTTTAGTATCAAATCCTAATGCGTAGATTGTCCAAGTTCTTTCCATCAAATTTTATGTGCCTTAATTTCTTGAGAGGCAAAAAGAAAAAAAAAAACATTATATGAAAAATTTATGGTACCTCAAGAGTAAATTCCTCACTTGAACCATTTTCCTCCTTTCCTCCTCTTATGACAATGAGTTCTCGAAGTATCAACATGATCAAAAGAAAAATACCAGTGACACAATGTCAATTGTCATTGAATTCATTGCAAATATTACCTTTAAAATTAAAATATGAATTTAATGTTAGTTAACATTGACTACTAACATCATCTTAACATTAATGCCATGACATATGACACATAAGATTTAATGTTAGTTAACATTTAACTTTGGACTAGTGCTTAATTTTAACATCCTTAACACTAGCCTAACATTGAAGTTAACACCAGGTGTAGCCATGCCTTAAGTTGCACAAGTTGAAATTTGTCTTAGAACTATGAGCAATGTTTCTGAAAGGCTCATGCATCACTTCAAAATGTGACAAAATGTGACACCCAGTACCCCAGGTCATTGAATTAGCAAGTTGGTAATTTACACAGAGACAGGGGTGAGCAAACTTTTCAGGATCTTGTCATCTAATTCAAATTTGATGTCCTTTTTGTCTCTTCCGATGGCTATGTACTCCTCATACCGAGCCTTCAAATCCTCTTGCAAATTCGTTTTGCTCTCCCATCCCAGCTTTGTGCTGGCTGCTCTCGGCTCTGCGTAGAAGTGCTGCACCAGCACAGAAATTGTACAAATATGCAGGAAGTCAGAAACAACTTTCAGTTCTATAACAGAGAAAGATGCACAATGCTCAAGCAACTTGCCAAGCTGAAATTTCCTAGCAGGAGGGAGGAAGAGGCAGGAAAGGAAGACTGGAAAATGTTGACAGTACCATGTTGCGAAAGGGGAAGGACTTCTTGGCATCGACACCAGCAGCTTTAGGATCATAATGCACAATCTCTGCTTCCTTGCCAGCAGCTTTGGCACACAGGCGAACAAGGCCATCAAAGGTGACCGCACGGTCACTGACAGCATTAAATATGGAGCCATTAGCAGCAGCCGGCTTCTCAACAGCAAGTGTGAGCATGCTTGACAGGTCAGAGACATGAGAAATATTCGTCACCTGGAGCCCTGATCCTGGAATTGGAACAGGTCTTCCCCTCACAATTCCTGTATTTCGAAAGTGACAATTGATCAGAGGCTAGTTCAAAGAATAACTCATTGAAAAACATTGCAGTTTCTGAGCTCAGACAAATGAGCTACCTACCTCAAGTATACCCTAACTTGAACAAAGCTACAATACACGATACTGAGAAGGGAAAAAGAATGTGACCCATGTTTAAAAGTGGATAGTTTACATACGGTCAAAGAACCATTCTTCGCAGTCTTTGTTGTTGCCAGAGCCTGTCATATACTGAGGGCGGAAGGAAGCCCAGCTCTCAAAGCCCAAGCCTGCCAGATAATCCTCCACTATCTTATGGCCTGCATCTCCCTTGACCTCATCCTGGTTCAACACAACTTTCTTATTATATAGTCTGACAAAATAGTCTGACAAACTGTTTCTCTTCCATTGCTCCTCCCATTTGAAACATCATCAAAGCATCCCATCAAAACATAATGTGGAAAGCAAGAGTGAAGATAGGGTTTGAGAGGCCTAACCCCCTCCACATGAGGTGGCTCGTCTGTGCTCTTGTAGATTCCTGCACTGCTGATGAACAAAAACTGCTTCGCTCCACTTGCCTTTGCCCAATCTGCAACAGGTCTATCCCACCAGGACCAGAAGTGAACTCTTGTCTTGTGCAAGAAGGAGGGAGTGAGGACAAGACTGAACACGAAACATTGGCAGATAGGCATCCTTGTCTACTACCAAAGCCCCAGAACAATAATGGACACAAAAAGCTTGTTTTCTCATACACTATCTTGCAGCACTTTTGTCGCCAGATTATCCAGATTTGTGTGCAACAGACAGGGAGAGAGGAGTGGTATTCTTGCACCTCCTCTTGCCAGAAGTTTGCAAAATTTCAATTGTGGAGAGGATGAGATGGAGAAAGACAGAGAACAACATACTTGACAACTTCCAACGTCTTGCCATTGTTGTCAAGAACTACATCGAAGGATGAGAGTCCGAGAACTCCAATATCCGCAGGCTCTCCCCACACTGTCTCCACTCCTAAGTCCCGTAGTTCCTGCCATTCTTTGCATCAGGCGGTGAAGAAGAATTATTCTTCCAGAAACCTTCAAGAGGAGAGGACCGTGGGAAGACAATTGGCATATTGAAGATGCAAAACTTCGGTTTCCTCTTCAGATCGCATAAAATTGAGAATCATGGATTAGAGAGGCCTTGGCGCACTCACCGAGAATCGAGAAAACGGAGGCTTCTTCATCTTATCCGAAGACTCGTCGCCAACAGTGAGGATGGTGACAGCATGGCCAGCAGCTCGAAGGTCCTTGGCAAACCAGAAGCCGATGATGGCGTGACCTCCACTGTTGGTGTTCACAATCAGGACCTTCTTCTTGCTCTCTCCCTGTCCCTGTACCGCAGCAGCAGCAGCAGCTCGTACCACCACATTATTCCAGGCTGCTCCTGCTGCTCTCCGTTCGACCGATCTCAAGCCATTCCGCTGATGCTGCTCCGTCAAGAAGCTGGAAAAAAGAGACAAATGTGCGGTACAGAATTGCGAACAACAGGAGGAAGAGGAGGAAGAACCAGAACGTAAGAACAGTCTAAAAGTCTGTCCCCTTGCTGCTACTGCTAAAGACGAAGAAGAAGAAGAAGAAGAAGGCGAAGAAGAGCAAGGAATGAGAACCGGACTAGCAAGACTTTGTGAAAGAGCCATGGCAATAATGCAACTTGTGTGCTCCAATTTTCTCCCGAAGTTTCAATGTTCGCCGTCGCACAAAGATCTTAATGATAATGCAGCAAGCGCAGATCAGTCTACGATCATGACTTCAACAATTATCAAAACAAATTTACCTGGACTCGAAAGAAGAAGGAGAAGAAGAGCATGGCGTGTATGTGTGCAAAGGCGGATTTCAGTGGCGGAAATCAAAAGTGGTGGTGCGAGGAGGATGAAAAAAAGCCGCAATTGGATAAAGGATCAAGCGGTGTTGTTGTTCCCCCTCCCCCACAACCCCCCCCCCCCCCCCCAACAAAAAAAAAAAAACAAAAAAAAAAAAAAAAAAAAGAAAAAAAAAATAACGCTATGGTTTTAGAGCGAATTATTGTGCTGCGCACAGCTGTCTACAGAATGTTTCAAATGGAAATATTAAACGGAAAGGGCGATTAATCGTTGTAAATCGCATT